>Ga0105053_10000005_pt1 | contig 239234 bp, 245 predicted proteins | sample BON01_FD_78093 | JGI IMG/M metagenome (GOLD analysis project Ga0105053, IMG submission 78093) | Freshwater microbial communities from Lake Bonney liftoff mats and glacier meltwater in Antarctica - BON-01 | ecosystem: Environmental > Aquatic > Freshwater > Ice > Glacier meltwater | place: Lake...
CCGGACATCCCCCCAACCCCAACCCCACCCAACCCCAACCCCAACCCAAATTTCGGCTTTATATCAGAGCAACCCATCCAACCCGCGACCATCCAACCACTAGCCCAACTACCAACCATCCAACCGCCACCCCTGGCAGCCGTCACTCCAACCCCACAGCTAGCGTCAGCCGCCAGTGCCCCCAACAACCCACTGACCAACAACTGGACCCTCTACGCACTCATCGCGTTACTTTTGCTCGGTATCATTGGTATATATCTAGTACCACAGAAAAAAGACGACGCTCCTTGGGTTTAGCAAGTGTAAGTGATAGCATAAAATAATTATGAAGACTGAACACAAAACAAAACAGCGACTTGCCCTGGTCACCGGCGGCGCCGGTTTTGTCGGTTCACACCTCTGCGAGCGCCTGGTGGCCGAGGGGTACGCAGTCATTTCACTCGACAATTATTTCACCGGCACCCCCGACAACCACGTCGCCGGCGTAGAGTACCGTGAAGGCCACACTAAAGACATCAACCAACACATCCCTGAGACCCCGGATGTCGTCTTTCATCTAGGCGAATACGCCCGCACCGAAAAGAGTTTTGAAGACATCGAGCAGGTCTTTGACCTCAATCAAACCGGAACGTTCGCGGTACTAGAGTTTGTCCGACGACATGATTGCAAACTAGTCTATGCGGGATCCTCGACCAAATTCGCTGACGCTGGCGCTGGACGCAACCAGAGTCCATATGCGTGGACCAAAGCCACCAACACTGAGCTGGTGCAAAACTACGGCCAGTGGTTTGGGCTCAACTACGCCATTACGTATTTTTATAACGTCTATGGTCCGCGCGAAATGTCAGGTTCATACGGTACCGTCGTCCGGATTTTCTCCGAGCAATATCGGCAAGGCGAACCGTTGCTAGTAACGGCACCAGGTACCCAGACGCGCAACTACACCCACGTCTACGACATCGTCGATGGTTTGATTTTGGTTGCGAGCAAGGGGGCGGGCGATGGCTACGGGATTGGGGCTGACACGGGTTACTCAGTACTCGAACTGGCAGAGCTGTTTGGGTCCGAAATAATCATGATGCCCGAGCGTCAAGGTAACAGGCTCAGTGGAGGGGTGGAAAATCAGCCGGTCAAACAACTTGGCTGGAAACAAAATCATCACCTGCCAGATTGGATAACCCAAGTGAAAACTGATATCGGTTCAGTCACCAAAGCCGACCAGCGAGTATTGGTGTTCTCGACCACGTTTTTCCCGCACGCTGGACCAGCCGAACACGCGCTCTGCGACCTGATGCGCGCGATGCCATCGGTGCAGTTTGACGTCATCACGACCAAATTCTCCAAAGACACTATGGGTGACGAATGTGAGATAGCCAATGTCACCCTGCACCGAGTCGGATACGGCACGACGTTTGATAAATACTTTCTCCCATTGTTGGGTGCCAAGCAAGCCCGCACGCTGACCAAACGTAACACCTACCTGTTCCAGTGGGCACTGTTTGCGAGTTATGGTGCCCTGGCGGCAGTGATCGGTCGAACCAGCACCAACACACCACTACTAATCACGCTAGCTGACCAGAAATTAGGATCAATCCCGTGGTACACGCGGCTAGTACTGCGCTACGTACTGGGGACCGCCGACCAGGTTTACGCCATGGATACCCGCGAAGCCAAAGTCGCTGTATCACTCAGCAAGCGAACCCAACTAATCAAATCAATCGGATCAGGCGACGCCTTTGCCAACCAAGTCCGCTTCACCTACACCAACTTTCTACGCCAGCGTATAGAGGAGAAAGATGAAAAATAGTGTCCCTATGAAAAAAAAGATTCTCATTTTTTCCATGGCGTACTACCCGAAACACATCGGTGGGGCAGAGGTCGCTATCAAAGAAATCACCGACCGGATCTCGCCTGATGCGTACGAGTTCCACTTGGTATGCAATCGGTTTGATTCGACCTTGCCTAGGACACAAACTATCGGCAACGTGACCGTACATCGGATTGGACTGACTACCAACAACCCAACCATGGGAGACTTGCGTAAACTGCCCTTACACCTCAACAAACTCACCTACCAGTGGCAGGCCTTTTGGGCCGCCAAGCGTCTGCATACAACCGAGCAGTTCGATGGCGTCTGGGCGATGATGGCCCATGCCACTGGAGTGCCAGCGGGTAAATTTAAACGAGCGTTCCCCGGCGTCAAATATGTCCTGACGCTCCAAGAAGGCGACCCGCCAGAGTACATCGAACAAAAAATGAAACCATTTGGCCAATCGTTTGGTGAGGCGTTTACCCGCGCCGATACTATCCAGGTCATATCGACATTTCTCGGTAAGTGGGCAACCCGCATGGGGTACGTCGGTGTACCAGTACTGATCCCTAACGCCGTCAACACCGGACATTTTACCCAACCGTATTCCGAGACAGACCTAAACGCGGCCCGAGCAGAACTCGGCAAGAAACCAGGCGAAGTGTTTCTCGTAACCACCTCGAGGCTCGTTTATAAAAACGCTACTGACGACGTGGTTCGTGCCATTGCGCTCCTGCCAGCCAACGTGCACTTTGTCGTTTATGGCACCGGCCCAGATCAAACGATGTTAGAAAAGTTGATTGTTGAACTAGGGGTAACTGACCGAGTCCACTTACTGGGACACATTGACCACGCGGTCATGCCGCAATACCTCAAAGCCTGCGACATATTCATCCGCCCCTCACGCAGCGAAGGCATGGGGAACTCGTTTGTTGAAGCGATGGCAGCCGAGTTACCAGTGATTGCGACCCAGGAGGGCGGCATCGCTGATTTTCTATTTGACGAAACCAAAAACCCCGACCAACCAACTACTGGTTGGGCCGTCAACGCAGACAGCCCTGAGCAGATAGCCACCGCAGTCAATGACATCATGACGCGCCCAGAAAAAGTCCAAACAGTCACTACTACGGCTCAGGCGATGGTGCTTGCTCAGTACGACTGGGACCTGATTGCTGCGCGGATGCAAAGCGAAGTATTTGAACCACTATTTAGAGACACGTAAAGTCACTATTTGCAGCCAGCTTTGTTATAGTCCAAGTAATGCGCAAAAAACGGATTGTTACCATTGGCGGCGGAACCGGCACCCACACCGTGCTGCGGGGGCTCAAACGCTACCAGGATCAGGTTGATCTGACGGCGGTAGTCACGATGGCCGATAGCGGCGGGTCGACTGGTCGCTTGCGCGACGAGTTTGGGTATTTGCCGGTGGGGGACGTGCGGATGGCTTTGGCTGCGCTCGCGAGTGACATTGATGAGCACGAGGAACTGGTGCGGCAACTATTTTTGCATCGGTTTAGTAAGGGTCATGGATTAAACGGGCATAACGTCGGCAACTTGCTCCTGGTGGCTCTGACCGATATCTTGGGGTCAGAAGAAGCGGCCATCCGGGCCGCAGGCAAACTATTGCGCGTGCAAGGACGGGTACTGCCGGTGACGACGCAGTCGACACACCTCATCGCCACGTACAGCGATGGCGTTGAGATTATCGGCGAGCACGACATCGACGAACCAGCGCGTGACCGCCTCGTGCACCACATCACGGATCTCGGTATCACGCCGCTGGTGCCGGCGAACGTCGAGGCAACGACCGCAATTATCGACGCTGACCTCGTCGTACTTGGCCCCGGTGACCTGTACACGAGCGTACTGGCAAACATCGTCGTGCCCGGGATCGAGACCGCGCTGCGTGATACCACCGCTCGACTGGTGTATGTCACCAACCTCATGACTAAACAAGGCCAAACCAACGACATGGGTGTCGCTGAGCACGTTAGGGAACTCACTCGCTACATTGGTCGTACCCCCGACATCGTGCTGGTCAATGTGACACCGCTACCCACTGACTTGCTCGCCAAGTACGCCGCCGACGATGAATTCCCGGTGGAGTTTAACTACGAGTTGGACGACGTGCAGATTGTCCCCGTCGACCTGCTCGCGAGCGAGCAGGTCGTGACCAAAGCCGGTGACACCCTCAAGCGCAGCCTGATCCGCCACGACCCGGCCAAACTGGCCGAGCGACTTATAAAACTTCTCACCTAACATGTTATACCTGCTAGATTTCGACCGGACGGTGTTTGATATGGAGCAGCTGTATCGGACCATTGACCAGCAGAATCCCCGGGCGACCCTCGGGACGGTTGCCAGTCTCGCTGGGATTGATCTGGCGGGACTATTATTCCCGGACGCCTTGGCGTTTTTTGCCACCCATCGACCGGCGCAGATCGAAATCATCTCTTCTTGCTTTGGATTGTCTGGACAGTGGGAGCTGGCGTACCAAACTGCCAAAGTACAGCAAAGTGGGGTGGGTCACTACGTCGCCGCGGTGCACATCGTACCGGACTCAAAAGTCACCATGATCAAACGTCTGACACACACCGTCGAGCACGCCGTCTACGTCGACGACCATCCAGAGCACATCAAAAACGCCGTCCAAACCATCCCGCGCGTAACCGTCGTGTATCTCGATCGCAGCGGTGCCCGCCGGCAGATAGCCGGGGCGCAGACGATTAGTAGTCTAGCTGAGCTCGATGCTATCATTACCCCGATATGAAACTCCTGATTGCAACTGGTCTATATACCCCAGACATAGGCGGCCCCGCCACGTACACCACCCTACTCGAAGCAGACCTGCCTCAGCACGACGTCGAGGTCACGGTGGTGCCGTTTACCCTGGTGCGCCGTTATCCCAAACTCATCCGCCACGTCGTCTACGGGTGGCGAGTATGGCAGGCGGCTCGGTCGGTCGACATCATCTACGCGCTCGACCCGATCAGTGTCGGGCTACCAGCCCTGTTTGCCGCCAAACTCCGTCGCACGCCATTTCTGCTACGACTCGGGGGTGACTACGCTTGGGAGCAAGGCCGGATCAGGTTTGGCGTCACCCAGACCCTCGACGGATACGTCCAGAACCCCACCGGCCGGCCGCTCCTAGTGCGCCTACTTGCAGCCCTGCAGACCTACGTTGCGCACAACGCCGTGACCGTCATTGCACCCAGTCAATACCTCAAACGCATCATCACGCAGTGGGGAATAGACCCGGCCACTATCGCGGTCATCTACAGCACGCTCGTCCCCTTAGTGTCGACGCAATCAGCGGCCGACACTAGACGAGCGCAGTCGCTCGAGGCGCCCGTGCTCGTGACCGCCGGCCGTCTGGTCCCGTGGAAAGGTATGTTGGCGGTGATTGCGGTGGTACGTCAGCTCCGCCACCAGTACCCGACGGTCACACTGTTGATTGTCGGTGATGGTCCCCAGCTAGGAGAACTGCAGGCGTACGTCGCCAAACACCAACTCGACCAGCATGTCCGGTTTCTCGGACGGCAATCCAAAACCGAGTTGGCCAACACCGTCAAGTCAGCCGATGTGTTCATTCTCAACACCGCCTACGAAGGTCTCTCGCATCAGCTACTAGAAGTCATGGATCTCGGCGTGCCGATTGTGACCACCAACAACGGGGGTAACACCGAACTCCTCTCCGACGGAGTCGATTCATTCCTCGTGCCGTTTAACGACCAGTCGGCGCTACAGGCCGCCTGTGAGCGACTGCTGCAGTACCCCGCAACCGCCGCCCAGCTGGTCCAGTTTGCTCGCGCCCGGACCAAAGATTTTTCCCGCCAGCGCGCCGTCGAGCAGTTTGTCACCCTCATACAACGCATCCACCATGGCACATAACCTCATCGCCATCAGCTACGCCAAACGCACGCTCGAGCCAGACTCGCGCGAACGAGCCCGGATGCAGTCGTACGCCACGCACCTCACCAGTTATCACGTGATCGTGTTCACCCGCCAGGGTGAAGGGTTCCCAGCTGTGCAGCACGACGGCTCACTCCACCTCTACGCCACCAATGCCCGCACCAAACTCGGGATGTTGTGGCGATCGTACCGTATCGGACGAACTATTATCCAACAGCATCCCGACACCCAGTTTGTTGTGACAAGCCAGGATCCGTTTGAAACGAGTTTGATCGGGCGCGCGCTGGCGCGCGCCCGCACCGTCCGCCACCACGTCCAGATCCACGGCGACGTGTTCAACCCGGCCAGCTACACCGCGGCGCTACTGCCGCGGGTGCGAGTCAGGTACGGTCGCCACGTCGTCCGCCACACGGCGGCCATCAGGGTAGTGAGCGCCCGGATCAAGCGCAGCCTGGTCGCTCTGGGGGTTGCGCCCGACCGCATCACGGTTCTACCCGTCCAAGCCGACCTCGCCGCGCTGTTGCCCATTGGCGCTAGTCGCCGGCATACACCCCAGTCACCACTACGACTCTTGTTCCTTGGTCGCCTAGCCCCAGAAAAACAACTGGCCATCCTCATCAACGCCGTCGCAATCCTCCAGACCAACCAGGTCGCGGTACAACTGCACATCGTCGGTGCTGGTCCAGAGGCAGCTCGTCTCCAACAGCAGGTCAGTAGTCACCACCTCGAGGCGCACGTTACGTTCACCCCCTGGACTGATGACATCACGAGCGTACTGCAGTCGGCGGACGTGTTCTGCCTACCATCTGCCCACGAGGGCTGGGGTATGGTCCTACTCGAAGCCGCCGCCAGCGGTCTAGCGATTGTGACCACTGACGTCGGCTGTGTCGGTGAGACCCTCATCAGCGGCGAGCATGTCTTGGTCGCCCACACGGAGCAACAGTTTGCGGACGCCATCACTCGCCTGACCGACCCCGTCCTGCGTACCACTCTCGCTGACCGCGCCCACCAGGCCGCGACGCAGTTTGTCGCCGCTAGTAACAATCATCAGGAGCGGGTGGTAGCGGGACATTTCACTACCTAGCGTCAGACGAGCTGTTATACTATCGGTACTATGGCTCGCCGCGACCTATTAACCGATTCTTCTGACTACGCTTCAGGCGAGCTCGACTACATATTACGGACTGACGACCCGCAGGCGGCAGCCGTCCCAAAGGTGACAGTGGAGCAGGCGCTACGCGGTGCCCGGGTAACCAAGTATAGTTCTAGCCGAAACGTCACCCGCGTATTGTTTATCTCCGAAAACACCGCGCTACTCAACCCATCTCGACAGACGCTCGACGGGTACATCAACGTTGCTGATATGTTTGATGAAGTACATATTCTCGTGTTGCGGACCGGGATTGCTCCGAGACAGCCAGTGCTACGTCCTGACACCAACGTGTGGATATACACGGTCGCGACTGAGAATTGGTGGCAACTACCAGCCGCTGCCCGCGACATGTTGGCCAAAGAACTGATGTTTGCTAACGGGTTCCGCCCAGACTTGATCATTGCTCGCGACCCACTGGTGTCTGGCCTAGTCGCCCTGCGTGCCGCCGCTACCTATGGTCGACCCGCGCAGCTGCACGTCACGCACACGGCCTATCACGAGTCAGGCGAGCAGCCAGGTTTATTGCAGCGACTCCTGGCGTGGTACACCATTCCTCGATTTACGAGTGTCCGCGTCACCAACAAAAAAGTCTGGTCCAAAATCCAATCAGCGGTGACGACCACGGATTTTGCCATGTTGCCCCGGCTGAATCCATACGAATCAATCCTCACCAGCCCTGAGACCATCGACCTGCACGCACGATACCCCCAATACATTTTCACCATGCTGTTTGTCGGGTCGTTGGAACCCGGCTCCACCGTCCTAGAGGTTATCGCCGCTGCAGCAGACATGCTCCACAACTCCAGTATCTGTCTGATTATCATCGGAGACGGCCCCTTGCGGGCAGACTGCCATAGCCGCGCCAAGGCCCTCGGAATCGAACGGCAAATCATCTATCTCCCCAGCACCGTCGACGTCGTCTCATACCTCAAAGCGGCCCACGTACTATTTGTCACCGATACCGACGAATACAGCGAAGACATTATTAGGCAAGCGGCATACGCCGGTATCCCGCTACTCCTCACTCGTACCGAGTCACGCTCTGACCTGTTTACCCACCTTGAGTCGGCGTACTTTTGCGAACCGCACCAGATTGACACGCTCGCCGCTGGCCTAACCACCCTGATGAACAACGTCGCGTTGCGGCAACATCTGTCCGAACAAGCCTTAGTCGAAGTCAAATCCCTGTTCCACCAAGACCCCAAACTATACCAACGGCGCTACCGTGAAAGCCTTGAAGCCGCCCTGTTTGCCGACGAGCCGCTCCCGGCCACTGACGATACCCGTCAAAATTAACTCTGTGCTATCATGCACTGCTTATGGAATCACTGATACAACTACTACAGCCCAACCGCACGATCGCCAAAACCGGCATCTACGTCACCAACGACATCGCCAACACAACTGTCTGGGACAAACTAGCCCTCGAGAACCCGACCCACGCCGTCATATCAGCCACGGACGAACCCGCCGCCACGCAGAAATCCCACGTCCAGATTGCCGACATCAAACGCCATCTGCAGCCAACCGACGTCGTACTCGACTACGGCTGTGGGTATGGTCGGGTTGCCCAACACCTGCTACCCCAGCTACAACTGGCAGGGTATATCGGACTCGACAGTTCCTATCAGATGCTCCAACTGTTCAAACTCCGCTACCACAAAAACGACGACGAGCAGACCACCCCAGTCCTGCTCCTGAACGCCGACATCAACTCCATCCCGCTGCAACCGGCGTCGGTTGACGCCGTGATTGTCAGCGCCGTGTTCCTCCACAACCACAAATCAATCGTGCACCAAGCCATGGACCAGCTCACCCGGGTGGTCAAACCAGGCGGGACGGTCCTGGTCTATTCCTCATTCCCGCGGATTGCGACGCTGATGGGGCTCCAAGGACAGCTGTATCAGATGGCGCTCAACCTCCTCGGCCGCCCGTTTAAAAACGGCCCCGTCCGCTACTACACCGCCCGCGAGATCAAACGCCTGTTCGCCAGTTTTAGCAACGTACAACTAGTCCCGGTCGGGTTCGCCGTCCTGCCCAAAACCATCCTCATCTTGCCGTGGCCCCTCGAAGTCGCCTGGCGCAAAGGCATCGCCAACCCCGTCAACACCCTACTCGAACGCATCACCCCCCAGTCCCTCAAGTGTCACTTTGCCGTCCATTTCGACGTTATAGCAAAGCGATAGCATGAAACTCCTCATCGTCACCCAAGTCATAGACACCGACCACCCCATCCTCGGGTTCTTTCATCGCTGGGTGACTGAGTTCGCCCTGCACTACGAGCACGTGCATGTCATTGCGCTGCAGGTAGGGAAGCACGATCTACCAGCCAACGTCACCGTCCACAGCCTCGGCAAAGAATCCGGCGTCAACCGCCTGCAGTACCTCATCCGCTTCTACCAACTGATCTGGCAACTACGCCCGCAGTACGACCACGTGTTCGTCCACATGAACCAAATCTACGTCATCCTCGGCGCCGCCCTCTGGCGCGCCACCGGCAAGCGGATCGGATTGTGGTACATGCATGGCACTACCTCAGTGTCATTGCGAGTGGCCGAGAAACTGACCCATCGTATTTTTACCGGCTCACCTGAAAGTTGCTGCATCAAAAGCAGCAAAATAGTAGTGACTGGTCACGGCATTGATACCACACACTTTGCACCAGACAGAACCGTCGAAAAGAAATATGACCTAGTCAGCATCGGTCGTATCACTCACTCCAAAAATTTGATCGAGTTAGTAAACTTGTTCGCTCAGATTCGAGAACAAGCGGACGTGTCACTCACCATAGTAGGTGCACCAGTGACAGTAGCCGAACAAGCCTACGAACAAAAGTTGCGTCAGCATATCGCCGACTTGGAACTAGCTGACCATGTCAATCTTCCCGGCAGAGTCTCCCAAGCCGACTTACCTCAGTTCCTCAACCGATCAAAAATATTTGTAACCGTAGCCCAAAACGGCAGCCTAGACAAAGCCATCCTCGAAGCCATGGCAGTCGGTCTCCCAGTAGTCTCAATGGCCCCAGGAACAGCGTCACTGGAATTGGGTCCACAACAAGTTACCCAACCCGATGACTTTGCGTCCCAGGTACAGGCCCTACTACAACAACCATCGTTTTTCTCCCCAAAGAATGTAAAATGTATACAAAGCACCCACAGTATCGATTCTCTCGTACAAGAAAAAATTTTAAAAAGTCTGTATGCCTGATTCTACTTATCAAAAACAAGTCGCTAAAAATCACTACTCTTTCGGGAAGTATTATTACCCTGGCCGTTGTCTTTGTTAAGGTCTAATAACTATAGGGTGAAGTAGTCACCAATTACTAGCTCAGGTGATTTTTTAAGATTCTTAGGGAGAGTTTTTCGTAATTTGACTTGGCTACAATCCCCATCAGTTTGGAATCCAGGTTCTCATAGAAATCTGATGTCTCTTTATTTCTTTCTTGGGGTAGTGTAAAACCTTTTTTTCGATAAACTAGGTCTTTGGGTAGGAAGTTTAAGGCGACTTCTCTGAATAAATTTTTCTCGAAGGATATTCTTGTCTTGGATTCTTTGTTGAAAGATATTTTTTGTCGGCTATCTATTCCTATATAAAACTCAATCAAATCCATATCGTAATAAGGGTTACTGCATAGTTTTTTATTGGCTATAGAGGGTCCGTTGATAGATTCGCCGTCTATGGGTGTGTGAGCTATGTACATACCAGCTTGAGCAATTTGACCAGTAATTGATATATCTTTATCAATATAGTCTTCATATGGATGTTTCGTTACATAACCATGTGTGCAGTGATGTAAATAATTTTTGACTGGACTGTTGTGTGGCATATCAACAAACTTGTTACGAATGACCTTTGGTAAGAAGCTTGTAACGATCGTATTTGATTGGGCAGAAACAGAGGACGACATCGTATCTGTATTTTGAGCAAACATGAGCTGATTTTCTTTTGAAATGTCAGATTCTGCCCAAAGTGCAGCAATATTAATCGCTGTAGGTGAACCGTTTGGTGTCTTATATAAATCTTTAAGGCTTTTCAAATACTCAGCATATTTTTTTGGACAAACATCAATTAAGGTATGTTTAGCAGCTCCAATTGCTTCCGCATTTTTTTTTGCAAATGAGTACTCTGTTCCGTTTTTTCCCCAAGGCAAGGCTGTGTAGGCATTGATCTTGATGTCTTTACTTTTCAATATGCAACCAACCAAACCACTGTCCATACCTCCACTCAAATACAATCCAATAGTATCTTCTTTTAATGTTCTCTCCACTGCTTTTTCTAGTAGCTTGTATAGTTCAATCCTAATTTCTGCCCTGGAGTTGGGGCTAGAAATAGTATTCATTCGGTAGGTATAGATGTTTTGTACTGATTGAGTATTTACTCTAAGGACTGATCCTGGTGGAACTATTTTTATTTCAGAATCTATCTCCGTTACTTTACCAGAAGCAAGTCCCAAATATCGTTGAATATTCTCTGGCTTTAAATTGCTTCTGTTAGGTTTTAGTGAGTTATAGTTAAAGGACCAATGAACAAGATTGTCTGATATTTTGTAGTAAAGAGGAATCGTACCCAGATGATCTCTTACAGCTAAAAATTCGCCTGGACCAACCTCAAATACAGCTGCAAAATTCGCGTCGCGTCGCTCTTTTGTAAAAAATGTCTCCCATGACGTTTTATCACCTACTATATTTTCGAAATTATACGATATAACTTTTTTCATATGACTTGAGTAGTATACTAGTAGAAAAGAACGGTGTTAACTAAAATATAAAATAAACTGTATAATTATCCACAACCAGTGTCGTTTCTTGCAACTATCGATAAACGAAAGTCTAAGCTAATTATGAAACTAGCCTACTTAGCGAACATCAGATTTCCAAGTGAACGAGCGCACTCTACACATATAGCCCATATGTGTCAGGCTTTTTCGGCTGTTCCGGCAAACGTGACATTGATAGTAAATAAACGAGTTTTAGGGTCAAACAAAGCAGTGGATGATTTGTATAAGTTCAAGTCGGACTTTACTATTCAGCGTATCTACTCTAGTCCCTTAGTTACATCCATTTTCTTCACGTTCCACCTGAGTGCACTTATATTTGTATTTAACGCCTTATTACACAGCCGGCGTACTGAGTATGATATTTTCTACACGCGTGACGAATGGATTACCTGGATGCTATCTTTCTTCATCCCAAGCAAAAAAATCATCTGGGAATCCCATGAAGCAAAATTCAATCTACCCGCTAGAAGAATTCTAAAAAAGGGTATAAAGACCATCGTGATTTCTGAAGGTATTTACACTGCGTACATAAAGCGAGGTGTAGACGCGAGTCAGATGTTAATTGCTCATGACGCTATTGATGAATCATTTTTTGGTCCAGTAGATACCCAAGCAACTGCGCGAGAGCGGCTTGGGTTATCGTCAGACTCCAAAATAGCCATGTATATTGGTGGATTTGACGCCTGGAAGGGGGTCGAGACGTTCTTTAAAGCAGCTAGTCTTACAAAAGATACGTTGTATGTTGCTATTGGTGGTACTGAGCTACAGGTTGCTGAGTACACAAAACAATACCCCGACGTAGTATTTCTAGGATCAAAGCCATATAGCGATTTAAAAGATTATCAACAAGCGGCAGATATTTTAGTAATTCCAAACACAGCTACAAATACATTGTCTGCAAACTACACCTCACCGTTAAAATTATTTGCGCATATGACATCAGGCATACCTCTGTTGTTAAGTGACATCCCGAGTCTCAAAAACGTCACTGGTACAGAGTTGGTTACATTCTTCGAGGCCGATAATGCGATAGCGTTAGATAAAGGTGTCACCAGTATTGTTCTAGATGCCGCTAAAAAGAAACAAAACGCCCTTGTTTTAAAAAGAATTTCTGAGAAATACACTTGGACTGAGCGTACTCATTCAATTATAAAGTTTATTTCCGCATAAGGTATACTGCTGCGTATGACTAGTTGGGATATTTTCTTCAAAGAAAAGTGTATAGACATTTTTACCACTTCAAAAGAAGTGATTGATATTGGTGGTAGTTTAAGACTTGATACTGGTAAAAGTAATCGAGTCTCTGATAAAAATGCCTGGCTGCAAGAGTATGTAGACAAAGTTGACTACAAAATACTCGATCCTATACCTGACTATAATCCAGATATAGTAGGTGATATCCATGACTTACCGTTTGCTGATAATTCAAAAGAGGCTATTCTGTGTTTAGCAGTGTTAGAACATGTAGAAAACCCTATTAAAGCGGTGGAAGAGTTGTTCCGGGTTTTACAACCGGGTGGAAAACTATTGATATATGTGCCGTTCCTTTTTTATTATCACGCAGACAAAGGATACTACGGTGACTATTGGCGGTTTACCCATGACACATTAGAAATGTTCGCTAGACCATTTTCTACCCATGAAATCAAAGAAGTACGTCTACCGGTCGAGACCCTGGTTAGACTCACTCCTCTTGGTAGGTATCGGTTTCCAATTTGGGTAGGAAGAAAGTTGGATGGTGCCCTGTATAAAAATGGTAGTCGTCAGGTGGCTGGGTATTATCTATACGTAGAAAAATAGCCTATGCAAAAAATCACCAGAAAAAACATGAGACCTTTCCTAGAAAAATACGCTACAAACAGCGTAGTACTAGAAATAGGAGGTGGTGCAGTGTCTTGAAATCACACCTACAGTGATCTATTTCCAAATCGGCACACTGTCGATGTAGACCCACTCTGACAGTCAGATACCGTTGGGGACGCACACGCACTTCCGTTCGCCGATGGTTCATTTGAATACATTTTATGTATAGAAGTTCTAGAGCATCTCCATTCGCCACACCTAGCTATTGCTGAAATGAAACGGGTACTCAAACCAGATGCTACACTGATTCTAACCACCAGGTTCGTGTATCCTATCCATGACGCACCTCACGATTACTACCGATATACTGAGTATGGATTACGACACTTATTTTCAGGTTGGAATATACAAGAGTTAGTCCCTGAAACTCAAACGATGTCAGCGGTTGGAGCATTGTTACAGCGAATTGGATTTCAAACTGATGTCCGAGGTGGTAAATTCACAAAGATGATTATGTATTCTTTAGCCTGGACGTTAGATCACTTAAACTGGATTATAAAAAAAGAATACGGTGATATCAAGAAAAAAGTGTCGCAAACAAACATTATTACTACTGGGTACTATTTGGTTGCAATAAATTAAATAAGCTTCCTACATTTTATAAAGATACGGCTACCTGTTTCGCTGTTTCCGATGAGTACCTTTGATCTGTATAGATTCAAAATAGATCTATTTAATTTTGGCGTGTTAAGTAGGAATAGTCGGTTTGCTAAACACCGTTCAAGAATTTTTCCAAACAGCCCTTTTTTATTCAAGTAGCAAACTTCTTCAATTTCAAAGTAGGGATTGAGGTGTGATTCTAGAGACTCATGAGTGAAGTGCTGGTAATGTTTACCATTCGTTACAACATTAGTTGTGGGTGTTGTGAGAATAAAAATCCCACCATTCTGTATTGATTCAGAAATGTGTCTAACATAATCATCAACTTTTTTTGGCAAGATATGCTCTATCACCTCGCAGGAGATAATCACATCAGATTTTTGTTCCAGTGGCTTTCTTGTTATATCGTGTACAAAAAAATCAGCTCTATTCGTGAATCCTCTTGCAAAGTGTAGTGCTCGTGAGGAGATATCTACACCTGTGTATGAGGCTAATTTATTATTTTCTAGCTCGCTAATGATCCTTCCTTCGCCACACCCAACATCGACAAGTGTTTTGTATTCAAGTTCGTTAATTTTATCTATAACAAAATTTATATATGTAATATGTTCCAACCCCCAAAATAAATGTTTGAAAGTAAAAAAACCATCTTTTGTTATATGGGCAAGATGATGGTACGGGAAATGATACTGATCTTCCTGTAAATTTTCTTTATGTAGTTCTCCCATACGATTTTGAAATAATTAATTTTATTTTAACACCTTATTCTTTTGCTTGGTAGAAGTAAATCATATACGCACTAATAGCAACAAAAGCTCTATACAACACTCTTGATACAACCGCTCCAATTAGTCCGTACAACGGAAGCAGTATGAGTAAAAGTGTAATTTGGAATATGCTGGTTACTATGTTGAATGTGTACAACCGCTTCTTTGCTAATTGAGCTTTCATCCCTGCAATTGGTAAACTACCGATACCAAATAGAATTGCGAGTGCGTAAACCTGCGAAAGATACACCGACTCAGCATAGGCGGGATACAGAACTGCAAAAATGTATGGGGCGACCAGAATGTACGTTAGCGCTAGCACCAATAAACAGATAAAATAAATGACTGTCTTGTGCCACATGCGCGCTCGGACACTCTTGGCCGAATGTTTGGAGAAGCGGGGGAGAACCATCGTTTCGATCGTCTTTGTAAATCCTTTATATTGATCCGGCAGTGCAGTGGCAAACGCGTACGTGGCCAACTCAATTGCGCCCAAGTTTTGAAAGATTAGTATTTTGTCAGCTTGGTTTGATAGAGTTGAAATGATATTTTGGACACTGATGTGTTTTGAGTAGTTGGTGATGTTTGTTGCCTCTGGTCGGGTGAGGTCAATGGTTGCTTCGTGTCTGGTATACAGAATCCGCACCAATTGGTTAGCCGCCAGGTTACCGATCAGGTAAGCGCTGATCAGCACAAATATATTTCCCGACAACACAATAGCTGCCACAGTACTGCACGTAGTGATTAACACACGTAGTACGTGGGCGGTAGTGTTTTCGTAGAATCTTTGCTCACCGACCAACTGTGCAAAAATCAGCGTCGTGGTGTTAATCAGTGGTTGGAATAACCCAATCAAGATTAGACCGATGGCGAGTTGGTTGTTGTCATTAAATGCATAGTATCCAGCCCCTATGCACGCCAGAGCACTCACTATCAATCCGTATTTGACACTCAACCTACTGGCATACGCCAGGTACCCCACGATGTGTTTGGCTGCTGCTTGGGTCACACCGGTTTGCAACCCTGTGAGTGAAAAAGCCGTGAGAATAATCCCCGCAGTAACGAGGTATTTATAAACACCATATGTTTGCGGATCAAGAAAGTTCGCAAAAAAGTATGAGGTTGCCAATATAGATACAATGGTGAACAAGTGGCCACTCATTAGCCAAAACCCACCATTAACAAAATACCGCACATCAAAGCGAAGTTTTTTCGTTAGGATTGATTCGATTTTAGAAATCATGATTACTATAAGTGTGCATGTTTGTGCACAGGATCCTGCCCTTCACAACAAACGATAACCGTATTTTTCCTGGTGAAAAGTAACACCGTTCAGTTTACTAATTATATATCGATACGTACTTGGACTATAACAAGTTCAGGTCGATATAAGTTCCAGTTGCTAGATAATCACAGTATATCCCTGGCGCGTCATGCTACATATATGTACCTATTCTCCTATTATAAACAAAGTTGTTCGGATCAGCTGAAATGTAGGTGTCTTTATGATTTGCTTGGTGGTGGAGCGATACCCGCACTAGTTCACCAGCTGCTATACTAATGACAATGAAACACCCATTAACCCTTGGTGCTATCCTCGCGATGTTGCTGGCGGGTGGGGTGACTGGGTACACGGTGATCCAGAATCGGGACGTGGATATTTTTGAGTCGAGTGTTCACGTGGTGAGCTACGTGGTCGATGGCGATACGATTGATATCGCGAACGACGTCCGTGTGCGGCTGCTGGGGATCGATGCACCGGAGCGTGGTGAGTGTGGGTACGTCGAGTCCCGCGCGTTTCTGACCCAACTAGTGGCGGGGAAGCCAATCAGAATCGAGAAAGACATCACCGGGGCTGATCAGTACGGCCGACTGTTGCGCTACGTGTACCTGCCGTCAGCTGCAGCAGCGGCCGATGATGTATTGGTTAATGACGCCCTGCTGCGGGCTGGTCACGCCCGGACGCTGGGTATCGCGCCAGACAATCGCTACCGTGACTTGTTTGCCACTGCCCAGGAGCAAGCCAAGCAAGCTAGCCGCGGTATCTGGGGCGTGTGCGATGTGCTCGACGAAGAATCAGCCAGTCAGTCCGACAGCCAGCCCACCGACCCTGCGTGCATCATCAAGGGTAACGTCTCCGCCAAGTCATTCGGTCGCAATTATTTTTACCCAGGCTGTCCCAACTACAATCGGATCAAGATTGACCTGAGTAAAGGCGAGGGGTATTTCTGTACCGAAGCCGAGGCCAGGGAAGCGGGCTTTACTCGGTCAGTGTCGTGCGATAGCACGTTTTAACCGTTGCTACCAATAACCTGTTCAGCGGTTTGGTATACTGTAATCATATGACCATCATAATTTTCTTGGTTGGGTTGCTACTGGGTGTTGGGTCGGGGGTGCTGATCGGTCGCCAGGCACGGGCAGCCAGCCCAGACCTGTTTACCGAGGATGACATGGAGAGTGACCCGCGCCTGACGGCCGCGCACGTCGCTCTGCGGCAGCGCACCGAGCGGCGCCTCGCCAGAATCTTGGCCCAAGCCCAAACCGACGGCCGAATTACCAACAACGGCGCCGAAGAGCTGTTCTGCATCAGCGACCGCACCGCCAGCGTATATCTGTCCGAGTTGACCAAGCGCGGTGACCTGGAGCGACAGGGGGCCGGCCGAGGCACATTTTACACCCCCAAATAAACCCCTAATCCCGCAGAATACCCGCTATTGTGCGGGATTAGGGTGTTTGTTGCTTTTCTCTACTGGTAGCCTGTGGGATTTTGTACTTTCGATGTTTGACACGTTGTATACATTGTATATACTACATAGGTGAAGTACTTCGACTGGAATGAAGAAAAAAACCGGTGGTTAGCGCAAGAACGAGCCGTCACGTTTGAACTTTGCGTGGCGTGTATCGAACAAGGCTATCTGCTTGATACGTTACAAAACAAAGCTCCACACGGACACCAACAAGTATTTATCGTCAATATCGAAGGGTATGCGTACCGGGTACCGTTTGTGCAAGACGGAGACAAAATATTTCTCAAAACCATGTATCCAAGCAAAAAAGACACCGCTGCCTATTTGTTACCAAAAGATATGTAAAGTTTATATATTCCACAGCATGAAAAAACTACAACTAACACCTGAAGAAAAAAAACTAGACGCTGCAATTGATCGCGGCGAGTATGTGTCTGTGCATACACCAGCGCTAGCTGATCAGTATGCCAAAATCGCCAAAGCCACTTTTGCCAAACAGCGAACGGTCAATGTGCGTATTTCAGAGCGCAATTTGCTCCGCCTCAAAGCTGTGGCGTCTCGCCAAGGAATGACCTACCAAACCTACATCACCGGACTGATTCAAAAGCACGTCGAAAACTAGTGATTGTTTTTCCTAGACTAATCAAGGGGTACCCTTAGTTATAGTGCACTGACCGAGGCACATTTTACACCCCCAAATAACCCCTAATCCCGCAGAATACCCGCTATTGTGCGGGATTAGCAGATTATGACCATCCAGCCCACACCCTATGCATGGTAGTATTTTTATATGACAATGAAGTCCTGGAAAATACTACATAATTTTACCGAGGGTATAGCTCGCGCTTCTGTAGATTGGTACGGTAAAATTAAAATAGTCACTGCTTACTTTACCGAAATCTTCCCTAATAATGAAAAAAATATATGGAACAAAAAATAAATCAGACACTTGAGAGAATCTCTGCAAGTAATAAAGATCTCAAACAGAGAATGAACCAAGAGAACTGGTCTGTTTCATATAATAAAAAAACTGACATGTTATCTATCGGTGGAGTTTTTTCAGATAATTCAAGCTACGTCCCACTTGGAGATGGTACGCTCATCAGAATAGACGCAAACCACCGAATCTGTGGCTTCTCGGTTGAAAACACCAAACTATTTATGGCAGAAAACCCAGACTTAGGATTTGCTTTATCTTTTTATGTCTATCCAGTGCGCAGCTACTTGCAGCTTCCATTCTATTTTCTCTTGTATCATACAACCAAAGGTTTTAGTGATGCGTTTAGCAAGATGCGAGTCATGACGTCTCTCTCGGACCACGTAGCAGGTCGGACGATGTTTGCCTAAACTTGCTGGTGAGCGGAAACCACACTTTGTGTGTTGGCAATTAAATCCCCAAGGGTTGCCCTCGGGGATGTTCTTATATGGAACCGAATTCTTTCTAAATAAATACCTTTGCCTGCAAGTGATTTGTAGCTGCTCGTCTGGCGCGTTCAGCATTGACAAGTGTTTGACATCAGTGCTAATATATTTACGTGTCTGTCGGGGTGAAAGCCCCTCCCTAGCTAACGAATTCGTAAGCTGGCAGGCAGGCACTCAAGAGCGTCCCACTTTACCAGTGGGACTTTTTTGTTGCCCTATGATCGCTTACCAAATTTTTTACCCATGACACTTAAAAAATGAACATTCCCGTTGCCAATTTTCCGTAAAACTATTTTGATTTTTAGATTGTCCTCAACTTCAATCCATTCCAAAATCCAGAGCGTGCACCTTGGATCAGTATGACTTTTCCGTGTCGCTGTTTTTGCCGTAGCAGGGCTTGTGTGGCAACAAACATAGTGAGACCCTTAGTTTGCGCACTCGTCTAGTCACGGGGAGGTGGGTGTGCATGATATAGTTTCTCGCATATGAAAGATTTCTTAAAATGGTCAGTCTACGCGGGGTTGTTTGCGGTTCCGTTTCTGACGCTGTACGTAGCCAATGATTATTTCTTCCCGTTTATTACCGGCAAGAACTTTGGGTTCCGGATTATTGTCGGGTGTACCCTCATCGCCTGGCTGCTGCTGACGCTCTATGACACGCGGTATCGACCCAAGTTTTCTTGGATCCTGACTAGTTTTGGGGCGCTGCTCGGGGTGATGTTTCTGGCCAACTTGTTTGGTGTGCATCCCAACTCTAGTTTCTGGAGTAATTTCGAACGGATGGATGGGTACGTGTCGCTCGTGCATACGTTCTTCTACATGATTATATTGGGCAGTATGTTGACGACCAAGACCCACTGGACGTGGCTGCTCAACGTCTCGCTCGGGGTGTCTGGGTACGTGGCGCTCTATGGGTTGGGGCAGTATTTTGGCTTCCTGCCGGGCTCGAACCGCATCGACAGTACGCTGGGTAACGCGGCCTACATGGCGGTATACATGTTGTTCCATATCTTTATCGCGTTGTGGCTACTCGTGTCGAGTAGCGAACTATGGCAGAAAATAATCTACGGCGTATCGATCCCAGTGTTGACGTTTGTGCTGGTCGAGACTGGTACTCGTGGGACGACGGTTGGACTAGTCGTGGGGGCGTTAGTGCTGTGTGCGTACGTCGGACTATTTGGCGCGCAGTTCCAGCAGTACCGCAAATACGCCATTGGTGCGTTCGCGGTACTGCTGGTACTGCTGGGTGGGTTTGTGGCGGCGCGCGACTCAGCGTTTGTTCAGGACCAGACCAACCTCGCCCGTATCGCCAACATCTCAGTAGCTGACCTCGAGATCCGTGGGATCATCTGGGGGATGGCCTGGGAAGGGGTCAAAGAGCGACCTATTCTCGGGTACGGCCAGAGTAACTTTAACTACGTGTTCAATGAGCAGTACGACCCGCGACTGTACGCGCAGGAGCAATGGTTCGACCGGGCGCACAACATCTTTATGGACTGGCTTATCGCTGGCGGGTTCTTGGGGCTGTTGGTTTATCTTAGTATATTTGTGGCCTGTCTGTATTACTTGGTTTGGCGACCGTGGCGCCATGACGACCAGACGTTTACCGTGATTGAGCGGGGGATTTTGGTCGGGTTGTTGGCTGGGTATGTTACCCACAACCTGGTGGTGTTTGATAACATCGTCAGCTATATATTCTTTGCGGTGATCCTCGGTTTGATCCACTCGCGCGTGGCCACCCCAATCAAATCAATCGCGACCAAGAAAGTGGATGAATCGGTAATCCTGCAGGTGGCGTTGCCGCTTGGTATCGCTGTGTTTGCGGCCATAGTGTATTTTGTGCACTTGCCAGGGATGTCGGCCGCTGGTGACATCCTCAAGGCGTACGGCACCATGCGACCAACCGTCGAGCAGGGTGTGCAGCGACCGCCTGCTGGCCCAGCTGCGATGCTGGAGGAATTTAGAACTGCCGTCAGTCGAGACTCGTTTGCGTACCAAGAGATCACCGAGCAGATAGCGCAGCAATCAATGGGGCTCGCGCGGGCATCCGATGTCGACGCCGACATCCTAGCCGCCTTTGCCGCCTACTCAGAAGAACAACTGGCTGACCTGGTCGCCCGCAAACCAGGCGACGCTCGCATCCACGTGTTTGTCGCTAGCTACTATCGCGCGACCAACCAGCTCGACCGGGCTGCCGCCGAGATGGCCATCGCTCGCTCGCTGTCGCCTGATAAGCAAAGCATCATCATCCAGCAAGGGTTCATCGAGCTGGCCAATGGTCAGATTGACGCCGCTCACGAGTTTTTCACCACCGCGTTTACGTTAGATGAGCGCAACCCCGAAGCGCGCGAGTACTACGCCGCCTCACTGCTCTACCAAAACGACATCTCTGGAGCAGTGGCCCTACTCGACACCGAAGCGACCAAAACCCGGTTCGCAAACAGTGATTTCCTACTTGGTGCCGCCAACCAGGTCAACGCCACCGAGCTCCTCATCGAGCTGTTTACCCACCGGTTAGAGCAAGACAACTCGAACGCCCAGAGTTGGGCAACCCTCGCGTTCTTGTACTACAACCAGGCCGACAACGACGGGGCCATCCGGATTTTGAACGAAGCCCAGGTCGCCATCCCAGGGTTTGCCAGCACTGCGACTTGTATCATTGGCAACATCACCGCTGAGGTTGATCCGCAGACTGGCTGTTAATCATCTATGTTGCTACAAGAGCACGTCACGCTAGCCCCGTATACGACGCTCAAAGTGGGTGGGGTTGGTCGCTACCTGGCTGTGGTTGACTCTGTCGGTGCGGTTGAGTCGGTACGACAGTTTGCGTTGCAAACTGTCGTACCGGTGCTGGTCCTGGGGTACGGATCCAACGTGCTCATTTCAGATAGTGGGTTTGCTGGTCTGGTGATTGTGAACCAGATCAAGGGTCGGACCTACACTCAGGCACCTGACGGGACAACCCACGCCACCTTTGGCGCTGGTGAGGACTGGGACGCCGTTGTGGCTGACACGGTTGAGCGGGGCTACTGGGGCTTAGAGAACCTCAGTCATATCCCCGGCACCGTCGGTGCTACTCCAATCCAAAACGTTGGCGCCTACGGAGTCGAGGTGTCAGAGCGGATTGTCTCGGTTGCAGCCATCTCGCTCGTGACCGGCGCAGTCAGAACCTTCACCCCCGCCGAGTGCCTGTTTTCGTACCGTGATTCTTATTTCAAAACGGAGCCAGGACGCAACTGGCTGATCACGGACGTCACGTTTATACTCCACCCAACTAGAGCGGCCGCGGTGCTGACCTACGCTGACCTACGTACGTTTGCCGCCGCTCACCTGGACTACACCGCCGCGGACATCCGCGCCGAGATCATCAGCATCCGCTCGACCAAATTCCCCCACTGGCAGACCATCGGTACCGCGGGGTCGTATTTCAAAAACCCGTCGATTACCCTGGCGCAAGTGGCAGCATTATTGGACCGCTACCCAGCGTTACCGCACTGGCCGCAACCTGACGGTACTGTCAAAGTTTCACTAGGCTGGATCCTCGACCAGGTATGTGGTTTGCGTGGCTACACCGACGGAGCGGTGAGTCTCTCAGCCCATCAGGCTTTGGTGCTACTAAACACCGGTGACTCAGCGACTGCTATCACTGAGTTTGCCCAGTACGTCGCCGACACCGTGTATAAGAAAACCCACATCACCATCGAACCAGAGGTGCGCTCCGTCTAACCTTTGCACTGCACTACTAACACCTATATACTAGCAACTATGTCATTTTTAGATAGATTTTTCGGCCCCACCTACCAGAAAGAACTCAAACAGCTACAACCGCTCGTCGAGGCGATTAACGCCAAAGAAACGGCGCTTGAAGCCCTGACTGACGCTGATTTACCGGTCAAACTGGCTGCATACAAGCAGCAGATCACTGACGGAGCGTCCCTCGACGACGTCCTAGTTGACGTGTTTGCCCTCACCCGCGAGGCGACCAAGCGAACCATGGCCATGCGTCACTATGACGTACAGCTCATCGGCGGTATGATCCTGCACAAAGGCAAGATTACTGAGATGCGCACCGGGGAAGGCAAGACCCTCGTCGCGACTCTACCAGCAACCCTCAACGCCTTAACTGGCAAAGGCGTACACGTGATTACCGTTAACGACTACCTCGCGCGACGCGACGCTGTGTGGATGGGTCAGATTTATGCAGCGATGGGGCTGACAGTGGGGATTGTGAACTCCGTTGGTTCATTTCGATATGACCCAACCCATGAGGAGAAAGACGCCGAGCGTGACGCCGAAGGCTCTTACAAAATCGTCTATGAATTCCTCCGACCTTGCACCCGACAAGAGGCCTACCAGGCGGACATCACCTACGGCACCAACAGTGAGTTCGGGTTTGACTACCTGCGGGATAACATCGAGTACGAAGTAGCCAACCTGCGACAGCTCAACCACGCGTACGCCATCATCGATGAGATCGACTCGATTTTGATCGACGAAGCCCGCACGCCGTTGATCATCTCAGCACCAGCACCAGACACGGCTAATCTATACACCACGTTTGCCCAGATTTCAGCTCGCTTGAAAGAGGGCGAGCACTACATCCTCGACGAAAAAGCCAAATCAGCCTCCCTCACAGATGCCGGTATTGAGGTAGCCGAGCAAGCGCTCGGGATTGAGAACATCTACACCGACAAAGGCATCAAGTACGTCCACCACCTCGAAACAGCGGTCAAGGCCAGCGCGATTTTTATCAAAGACATCGAGTACGTGGTCCAGGGTGGGCAAGTGGTTATCGTCGATCAGTCAACTGGTCGGCTATCACCGGGTCGCCGGTGGTCAGATGGCCTGCACCAAGCGGTTGAGGCCAAAGAAGGCGTCGAGATCCAAAAAGAATCCCGCACGTTTGCCTCAATTACCTACCAGAACTATTTCCGCATGTACGACAAACTGTCTGGTATGACCGGAACAGCCCTCACCTCACAAGAGGAATTCTTTACCGTGTACGACCTCGAGGTCATCCCGGTCCCGACCAACCGCGAAGTGCGTCGACTCGATCGCAACGACCTGATCTACCAAAACGAAACTGGCAAGTTTGAGGCCATCATCCGAAAGGTAAAAGAGGTGCACGCCACCGGGCAACCATTGCTGATTGGTACGGCGTCGATCGACTCAAACGAGCGACTCGCGGCGGCTCTCGACCAGGCCAACATCAAACACCAGATGCTCAACGCCAAGAACCACGAGCACGAAGGTGAGATCATTGCGGCCGCCGGCCGCAAAGGTGCCGTGACACTCGCAACCAACATGGCCGGTCGAGGAGTCGACATCAAACTCGGCGGTCCAGAAGCGACCGAAGCACAGGCGACCGAGATCAAAGACCTCGGTGGACTGTTCGTCCTAGGGACCGAGCGACACGAAGCCCGCCGGATCGACAACCAGCTGCGCGGGCGATCAGGGCGACAGGGTGACAAAGGTGAGACGCAGTTTTTCGTCTCAATGGACGATTCACTCATGCGCGTGTTTGGTGGCGAGCGCGTCAAAAACATGATGGGTACGTTCAAAATCCCCACCGATCAGCCGATTGAACTGGGGATGATTTCACGCACCCTCGAAAGCGCCCAAACCAAAATCGAAGGTTTTCACTTTGATTCCCGTAAGCAAATCCTCGCCTACGATGACGTGCTCAACAAACAGCGCCAGCAGCTCTATATCGTCCGTCGTGGATTACTCGAGGCAGACGCGGAGAAAATCGCTGATTTCACCGAGAAAATGTACGAGCAAATCCCAGAATCTCGGCAAATAACCCAGACTAAACAACAAGAACTTGGAGAAGACGTATTTAAAGACATATTCCGCCGACTGTCGCTACAGATCCTCGATATGCTCTGGGTTGAGCACCTTGAAGTTATGACCTTTACCAGGTCGAGCGTGAACCTACGCGCCTACGGCCAGCGTGACCCCCTGATTGAGTACCGCAAAGAAGGCACCCGGTTGTTCAGAGAAATGCAGGAGGCAGTCTACGGACGGATAGTGGCCGCGCTCCCACAAGTGCAGCCGCAAGTCGTGCAAGCCGAAGAAGAGCAACGCAAACAAGAAGCGCAAGCCGCCCAAAAAAGCGCCGGTGCACAGACGGCAGCCAAACCACAAAAATCAGCACCAGTCACCAAGGAGCACACTTTTGGCCGCAACGACCTAGTGACCGTGACAGACGGTACCGATACCCAAGAACTCAAATACAAAAAAGCCGAGCCACTACTCGCTGCTGGTTGGACAGTGGTCGAGAAATAATTTTGCGAAAATAATCAGAGTCGGTATACTACGAGCAATGACATTCATTGCTCGTTTTCTGTTTGGGGTACTAGGGTTACTCGTCATTGCTGAGTTTGTTCCTGGTATCAACCTGGAGGGAGTCTACACCGCTATCATCGCCGTGTTTATTTTGGGACTGCTCAATGCTTTTGTGCGGCCGATATTATTCATCCTCACCCTACCGATTACAATTATCACGCTAGGGCTATTTTCCTTTGTAATTAACGCTGGATTGTTCATATTTGTAGCTTCGTTCGTTGACGGTTTTGACGTCGTCAATTTCTGGTATGCCTTACTAGGATCGTTGTTAATGACTATCGTCAACATGCTTGGATCATCTTGGATCAAGTAGCCATTGCTATCTACCAGTACCTGCGGTAGTCTACTGACATGTTTGTAGATGAATTAACTATATATGCTAAAGCAGGTGACGGCGGCAACGGGGTTGTTCGCTGGCGCCAAGAAAAATTTATGCCCATGGGCGGCCCAGCTGGTGGTAACGGTGGTAGCGGCGGTGACGTGTACGTGCGGGCCGTCAAAGACCTCAACCGACTATCAAAACACACTGGAAACAAACGGTTTATAGCTACTCGAGGTGAAAACGGTACCAACCGGTCCCAGCACGGCAGTAACGCCGAGGATTTTTATATCGACATCCCGCTTGGTTCCAAGGTCACCGACATCGCTCGTAATCGTGTATTCGAGATTACTGAAATAGGCACACCAGTGCGTATTTTGAAAGGCGGCGGCGGCGGACTCGGTAACGAGTATTTCAAATCTTCCACCAACCAAACTCCGCTCGAGTCCACTGATGGTAAACCAGGCGAGGACGGTGAGTTTCTCATCGAGGTTGCATTGATGGTTGACCTTGGATTGATTGGACTCCCAAACGCCGGCAAGTCGACACTACTCAATAACCTCACCAACGCCAAATCAAAAATCGGTGCCTACGCCTTTACCACCCTCGAGCCGCACCTGGGCGATATGTTCGGGTACACCATCGCTGACATCCCGGGATTGATTGAAGGTGCAGCAGCAGGGAAAGGGCTCGGGCACAAATTTTTGCGCCATGTCTCACGCACCAAAATGCTCCTACACCTAGTCTCACTTGAGAACGATGATGTTGAACACACCTATAACACCATTCGTAACGAGCTAGAATCATACGCCCACGCCCTAACAGAGAAAGAAGAATGGATTATTCTTACCAAAAAAGACCTTGTAGAACAGAGCTATATTGACAAGGTAGTGGCTACTCTTGCTAAAACTGAAAAACGTGTCTTTGTTATCGCAGAAAACGACCGAGATTCCATCAAACATTTACAAGACGAACTGGTAACTCATATTCGTACCACGTACAATACTGCACAGTAATGACGAGCTATGAAATATTTCCCCACCATTGGTTTAGAAGTCCATGCCGAATTGTGCACGCAATCAAAAATGTTCTGTGGTTGCAAAAACGAACCACACGCAGCTGCGGTCAATTCCCACGTTTGCCCGGTGTGTCTCGCACACCCAGGAACCCTTCCGGTTCCCAACCAAGAAGCAATCGAAATGGTGCTGCGGTTTGGTCAAGCGGTCGGTGCGACCAAAGCCGATTTTTCTGAATTCGATCGCAAGAACTATTTTTATCCCGATATCCCTAAGGCCTACCAGATTAGTCAGTACGCGTTCCCATTTCTGACCGGTGGAGTGTTGCAAAACATTGCACTCACTCGAGTCCATCTCGAAGAAGACACCGCTAGAAGTAGTCACGAAAATCCAGCGGGGAGTGAAGTTGATTTTAACCGAGCTGGAGTGCCACTGATGGAACTCGTGACCGAGCCGGTGATTCATGACGCCAAGACTGCCGGGGACTTTGCTCGTGAGTTGCAATTGATTCTCCGAACATTGGGGATCTCTGAAGCAAATATGGAAAAAGGCGAAATGCGGGTTGAAGCAAACATTTCCATCAGTCCAATTGAAGGGGAGTTAGGGACCAAAGTCGAAGTCAAAAACATCAACTCGTTCAAAGCGGTCGAAGCCGCAATCGAGTATGAGATCAAGCGGCATGCCGCTGCTCTCGATGCCGGACAGACACTGATGCAAGAGACAAGAGGGTGGGACGAGAATGCCAACCAGACATTTAGCCAGCGATCCAAAGAAACCGCCAAAGACTACCGTTACTTCCCAGACCCAGACATCCCCAAAATCAAAACCTCCGAGATTCCAACCTTCCGAGATTCGGTTTTAGCCGAGAAAATACCAATTCTACCGAATGAAAAAAGGGTTGAATACAAATTGTACGGTTTGACAGAACAGATGTCCGAAACCATCATTTCGGACAATAAGTTGGACACCCTTTTTCGACAAGTGGTGAGTATATTGCAGCCTGAGCACAGCGGTGCTATTGCACTGGCCGCTAACTACATATCAGTAGACCTCAGTCATAGCGACCTACTCGATACGATAGCCAGCGAGTCACTCGCAGAGTTGATGCGCTTGATACACGCAGGGGATGTAGGCTCACGTGGAGCCAAGGATTTGTTGCCTAAACTAGCAAATTATACTGGGAGTGTGGCTGATCTAGCTAGGTTGGAGGGTGTGATACAGAACTCTGACCCCGCAGCCCTGCAAGTACTGATAACAGCCATTGTACAAGATAATCCAACGCAAGTAGCGGAGTATAGAGCTGGTAAAGAAACCGTCCTTAAATTCCTAATTGGGCAAGGAATGAAGTCATCAAAAGGCACCGCCAACCCAGCTATCCTCGAGCAGTTGCTCGTCGACGAGATAAGCAAATAATCCACAGGTAGAGTGAAATAATCTCGCTGTGCGAGATTATTTTTGGTATACTTGAAGCAGTGGAAAAAATCTCGTTTGGTAATAAGGAATACGTCAAAGCTTCTGACATAGCCAAGAAATTTCGTTATACGCAAGACTACGTCGGACAGCTATGCCGGGGTGACAAAGTCGACGCTCGACTGGTTGGTCGCGTGTGGTACATCAATCCCGAGTCGGTCACAGAGTATCGCAAAACCAAACACAGCACGCAAAAGCAATCAGCGAGTGCCAGTCACCCTGTCGCTATAAAAACCACTAAATCAAGGGTGGAACCAGTTGTGCGACCAAAAACAGCCAGAAATCTACCCGGTACTGGGCTGACTAGGGCAGACAACGGATCAGCTTCAGTTCGAACGAGTTATTCAAGTGATGCTGCATCAGTCATTCCAGTCCTACACAGCAAAGGTAAGTCACCCAAAACGCTTACCACCCAAACTGCCCCAGAGCCGGTCAAATCCAAACCGGTCATCATCAAAATCCGGCGTCATAGTAAAAAACCAACTCACTACGTTACCGAGAAAACACTTGAGACAGCCCTGCAATCAAAGCTGCGTATAACTGAGTCTACTGACGCTGACGAAATACCACCACTATCAAAAATAACCAATTCAGCGACTGCCAGCAAGGTGATAGCTAGAGCAATAAACCATCCAGCGGTGATCCAGGTGACCGCAGCCAACGGACAAACTCAAGAGCTAGAATCAACACCAGTAGAACTAGAGGAAACTGAACCAGTTACCAAAAGTCAGCGTCACAGCAAGCTACTTTTCTTTGCGGTTGCTAGCATTACAATCGCTGGATGTGTTCTGGTCCTTGGACTTCAGTCTTACACCGAAGTGTCCGAAGTGAGTCGACAATCAGGCGTCACTTTTGAGTGGGCAACACTACTCCAAAGAGTTACCGGAATCCTAAAATAGTTACTCACAGGTAGGTCTAAAAAGTATCCAACATAGCTATATCGTGAATACACCCACCCTCCTCATTAATGAAAAAGTATTCGTTCCCGGCAAAGAAGCAGCGGTAGAATTTGGGTACTCCACTGATCACCTCACACGCCTCGCCAGGACTAGAGAAATCATAGCTCTCCAGGTTGGGCGACGGTGGTTTGTACAGCGAGATTTCTTGAGCAGTTACGTGCTGGAGCAGCAGCTAGAAGCAACGGCCAGACAGTCAGACCTCAGTCACCGTAGGCAGTCAGAATTAGTGCTGCGGTCGGGTGTTTTATACCGCTTTTGTAATTGATCCCAACGATTTGATTTCTTCGGGTGCAATTACTCAGGTTATTCGCTTTGGTTCACCAGTAGTACCTGGTTTGCCGGTGCAGCCGGTTTTTGAGGTGTCTGACCAGGGAGACCCAGAACTGGACCCAACGAGTCAACCTGTCGTTCCCGTCGTTGAGATTTTGGCTACGGACATGCCGCCGGCATCTGGGATTGAGGTGCAGCAAGCAGAGTTGCTGTATACATTTGCCAGTAGCACGATGTCTCTCTCAGCAGCAGGGCCGTTTGCGGTTAGCATCGCCGCTGATTTGATTGCGGGTGATTTCAAAACTATTGTTGCGACGCTGCGTGACCCGCGTGGATCAGGAAAAGTGTTTTCATTCTTGTTGCGCCTAAACGCAGAGCAGACAGCCTACCAGGCGGTGATTGCGCCAGTACTAGTACCTGGGGTGTCTGATTTGATGGTTGAGATTTATGACTACGACGCATTGGTGGTGGCTCGCTACCTGACTACGGTGACTTTTGCGGCAGATGAACGCGTCGCTAGCACATCACTCGAATCACTCTGGTTGAGCCTAGTCAGTGGACTGTGGGCTAGTCTGCTAGTGATACCGTTCTTAGTTTTGGGTGGATTGTGGTTTATTTTTAGAAAACGGTTCGCTGCAGATGAGGATAAAGAGGCCACATAAATCTGCGATACTTGTATACTAGATACCAGGTATTTAACTAATGAATTTGATCATCTATGAAACGGGTAGCAATTAACGGATTTGGAAGAATTGGACGGACGTTCTTGCGCACAGCGTTTGGGCACAAAGATTTTGAGGTAGTCGCTATCAATGACCTTGGTTCGCTTGAGAATTTAGCGTACTTACTCAAATACGACTCAGTATATGGACGCGCTCCGTTTACGGTCGAAGTTGCAGACGGTAAATTGATGGTGCAAGGAAAAGAGATTTCGTTCACCCAAGAGCGAGACCCAGAGAAACTCCCCTGGGGAGCGCAGAACATCGACATCGTCGTCGAGTCCACTGGATTGTATGCGTCCTACGAAGCGTCCAAAAAACACCTCACCGCTGGCGCTAAGCGAGTTGTCATTTCGGCACCTGTGAAAGACGATGCGGCAGCTGCTGGTATCAACGGAGCAACAGTACTGATGGGGGTTAACGACGACCAGCTCAAGGTCTGTGACATCTCTTCCAATGCCTCGTGTACGACTAACGCCACTAGTCCGCTGATTGCAATTTTGAAAGAAACAATCGGTATCGAGAAAGCCATCCTTAACACCGTGCACGCGTACACATCAACCCAATCACTGGTTGATGGTCCCGGCAAAAAAGATATGCGGTCAGGCCGAGCCGCTGCGCTCAACATCATCCCGTCGTCGACTGGAGCCGCAATCGCAACGACGATGGCACACCCAGAACTCGAGGGGGTGTTTGATGGTATTGCGATGCGTGTTCCCGTACCGGTAGGGTCGATTGTTGATGTGACGTTTATTGCCAAGCGCAACACGACAGTTGAAGAGATTAACGAAGCGTTCAAAAAAGCCGCCGCCGACCCCCGGTGGAAAAACATCTTTGCTGCGACTGACGAACCAATCGTGTCGAGTGACATCATCGGGTCTAGGGTGGGGTCGATTGCTGATCTCTCATTTACGCGGGTGGTTGGTGGGAACCTGGTCAAGGTGCTCGGCTGGTACGATAACGAAACGAGCTACACTCAGACGCTTGTAGAGCACGTGGCGGCGTCTGCTCGTCATATTCAATCATAATGCGTATCCACCTCGCTACCGACCACGCCGGATACGCGCACAAAAACGCGGTTTCAGACTGGCTGACGGCGGAAGGGTTCGTGGTGGTTGACTACGGAGCTGATGTATTTGACCCAGAGGACGACTACACTGATTTCATCGTCAAAGCCGCTCACGCAGTTTCGCGCAACTCAGCCTCGGACCGAGGGATTATTTTTGGTGGCTCGGGACAAGGAGAAGCGATGCTGGCCAACCGGTTTCCAGGTGTCCGAGCGACCGTGCTGTATAGCGACACGCCACAGATTGTGGAGTTGGGGCGAGCGCATAATGATTCCAACGTACTATCTGTCGGGGCGAGGTTCCTATCGCTCGATGACACCAAAAAACACATCTGGAACTGGTTACACCTACCTGGTCCAGTTGAACCAAAACACCAACGTCGCGTCGCCAAGTTAGATGGTTTGAGTAAAAATATGCACACATGATTCCGATTGTTCCCGCTATTATTCCTATATCAGACGCTGACCTACTGACGCAGTTAGGGCGGCTGTCTTGGTCGCCGGAGGTGCACGTTGATGTGGTTGACGGTAAATTTACCCCCCAGGCTTCTTGGCCGTGCCATCCCAAAGGTGATCCCTTTGCACTCAAGGAACACCTCGATCAGTTTACGCTCGAAGTTGACTTGATGGTAGAAAACCCGCTGCCAGCAGCGGTTGACTGGATGACCGCTGGGGCGGATATTTTGGTATTTCACGTTGAGACGATTGATGTAGATAATTTCAAAAAGTTTATCGAGTACACGCACATCACGGTCAGTATTGCGTGCCATGGGGACACTCCAATCGAAACGCTTCTGGAATATGCCCAGTTCGCTGAAGCTATCCAGCTCATGGGAATCAGGCAGATTGGTGCACAAGGACAACCGTTTGACCAAACGGTGCTGCAGACAATCAGAGTGGTCAAAGCCGCTTATCCAGACAAACCAATCACCGTTGATGGTAGCGTTAACGCCGATACGTTACCGCAGCTGGTAGCTGCGGGAGCTGACCGAGTAATTGTCGGTTCAGCGATTACGCTTCAGGCCGAACCGTATGCTGCCTACGAATCCCTCGTCGCACTTATCAAATAATTCCCTTGGCTCTTCCGTCGAGCCTTTGTATACTAGAGACATATGCAGTACCTTAGTTCAACCGAAATCACCGCCCTTGAAAAACAAGCCAACGCAATTCGCCAGAGTATTATCGAAATGCTAACCGAGGCGGGCAGCGGCCACACCGCTGGACCACTGGGGATGGCAGATGTGTTTACGTTGCTGTATTTTGCGCTCCTCAAACACGACCCCAAAAACCCTGACTGGGCTGACCGAGATCGATTGATATTGTCTAACGGCCACATCTGTCCGGTGCTGTATGCCACCATGGCGCACGCCGGGTATTTCCCGATTGAAGAATTATTGACGCTACGCAAATTTGGCACGCGGCTGCAAGGGCACCCACACCGCCAAGCGCTCCCAGGGCTCGAGAACACCTCTGGTCCACTAGGGTCTGGTTTGTCGCAAGCGGTTGGGATGGCGATTGCGGATCGGATGGATAACCCGTACACGAGTAAATTCATCTACTGCCTGACTGGTGACGGCGAACTCCAAGAGGGACAAATCTGGGAAGCGGCGATGTTGGCTGGGAAAGAAAAGTTACACAACCTGATTGTGATTGTCGATCGCAACGGATTCCAGATTGACGGCTACACCCAAGACGTCATGCCGATGGAACCGCTAGCTGAGAAGTGGGAGAGTTTTGGGTTTGATGTGCAGGAAGTCGATGGGCACAGTATGCGAGCATTGAACGACGCGATTGGCAAAGCTCAGGCCGTGTACAGTCAGCCGTCTGTGATTTTGGCTCATACCATTGGGAGTAAAGGGGTGGACGTGTTTGAGCGCGATTTCCGATGGCACGGCAATCCTCCAGGCAAAGGCCCAGAAGATCGGGTGCCAAAATCCGAGCAAGCCAAAGTTGCCCTCGAGAAACTCCGGACCCTCGCCGGTACTATTGACCGCGGATAGTTATGAATAATCACGCTTAGCCTATGTTTACAGATCATGTTTCAGACACAATAAAAAACGGCGGTGACGTCGACCAGGTCGCCACTCGCGATGGGTTTGGTGAAGGCCTCCTTGAGGCTGGTAAGCGCGATGCGAGTGTTGTAGCACTGTGCTGTGACTTGACTGAGTCAACCAAGACCAACTTGTTCGCCAATGAATTCCCCGAACGGTTTGTCCAGATTGGGGTGGCCGAGCAAAACCTGGCCTCAGTCGCCTCGGGTATGGCCGCCATGGGCAAGATTCCGTTTATCACCTCCTACGCGATGTTCTCACCTGGTCGCAACTGGGAGCAGATCCGCACTACCATTGCCTACAACGACGCCAACGTCAAAATCGTCGGTTCACACGCCGGTGTGTCAGTCGGGCCCGACGGTGCGACTCACCAGGCAATCGAAGATATGGCCATCATGCGGGCCGTTGCGAACATGATTGTGATCGCTCCAGCGGATGTACACGAAGCCCGCAAAGTCACCCTGGCTGCAGCCAAACACGAGGGTCCGATTTATTTCCGCCTCGGACGCTCTGGTACGCCAGTGGTCACCACCGAAGAAACGCCGTTTGAGATTGGCAAAGCCCAACTGATGTTCACTCGTGATGAGTCACTAGAGAAGAAAGTTGGTATCGTGTCCACCGGTTCACTTTTATATAACGCACTCATGGCCGCCCATGAGTTACAGGTGGCAGGTATCGGTGCCTCAGTGTTGCACATGGCCACCATCAAGCCACTGGATACCCAAGCGCTAGCGGCGTTCGCCGCTGATCATGACGCCCTAGTGACGGTCGAAGAACATCAAATCAATGGTGCGCTTGGTAGTGCAGTCGCCGAATTTTTAAGTGAGACCAACCCGACCAAGATTGTCCGCATCGGCATCCAAGACCAATTCGGCCAGTCAGGCGAACCAGACGAGCTGATTGCCCACTACGGTATGGATGTACCAAGTATTGTCGCCGCGGGGAAACGAGTACTCGGGTAGGTTAAATAATAAAGTAGCTAAACTAAAAGTGTCCAACATCGAGTGTTGGACACTTTTAGTTGTAGAAAAAGAAAACACTCTCAAAAGAGTGCAAAGCCAGCGAAGTACATTTATAGTTGGTAATAACACTCACCGTTAAGCGAGGGGGTTTTCACGTTTGATTCCAGAAAAAACCGCTTACAAAAACTCCTGGATTTATGGTCGGTATCCCGGACCCGGACGTCGTAAACTCTTGCTGCGGTATCGATGCAACCGGCTGGCCACAGCGGCCTCTCCACAATCGAGCAGAGTTAATTAAAGTCTAGTATGATTATGTGTAACAAACCCACTCAATTGAGTGGGTTTGTTACTTTTCTATTGCAATTCGATTACACCTTACTTGGCAGATAGAAATCCGGACGTTGTTCTAGGTACTTCATCAGCTCCGCCATCGGTAGCAGTCCGGCTTGAGCGCCGACGTGCTGGACGACGTTCATGGAGTTGATGGGCCCCCAGGATAGGGCTTCGGCTGGGTCTTTACCGAGGATGATGGCTGAGGTAAAGGTTGATGAGAACGCATCACCCGCACCAGTGCGGTCAACTGGCGCGGCTGGATCTGGGTACATCGGCATGTGCCAGGCTTGGTCGTCAGCATCGACGGTAAACGCACCGTTTGGCCCGTCGGTCACCACTGGGATAGTTGGCCCGAGTTCTCGTATCATCCGCACTAACGTCGGGATGTCTTGCTCGGTGGTCTTGAGGATTTCTTGTGCCTCTTCTTTGTTGCAAAAGAAAATCTCGGTGTTCTGGTACACGTCAGCGAGCGCTTCATGTCCAACTTTGATCTGGAAAGTGCCAGGTTGGAAGGCTAGTTTGGTGTCGTTGCTTTTGACGTACTCGGCAATCTCGTGGTGGTACGGGATACCGTGTTCACCCACTGATGAGAAGTAAAAGAATTTGGGCGGGACAGGGAAGTCAGGTAGCGCGTACGGGTAGGTTTCGTGGTTGATCAAAATGGTTCGTTCTGCGCCGTAGCGCAACACGTAGTGGTAGTTGGTTTTTTTGTCTTCGTGGATTTTGACAAAGTCGGTATGTATGCCTTGGTCGCGCAGGGCTTGGAGACATTCTTTACCAAATTTATCGTTCCCGATGTGGGTCACCAGACCAGTCTCGAGTCCCAGTCGGTGGGCCGAACACGCCGCATTAGGCGAGTTTCCAACCGCCGGTACAACCACGACGTCGTCGTATGGTAACTTGCTGCCAAACGGCATTTGGAGTGTCTTGCGGCCAGTGTCCTGGTCGATTGAGACATCGGCTTGGTCAACGTTCAGTTGGATAAAAGCATCTATAAGGATGTCGCCAATGGCGACGAAATCGTATTGTTGTGACATATATGACTAGTGTAACATCACCCCTCTGGTCGTTTCTACGCAGCGTGGACAGCGCGACCCCCTTCACATATCTGCGGTTTATGCTAGAGTATGCGCCATATGACAACATCAGTAGCAGTAGTAGCGCGTGACGCGAGTACATCTCGCGCCGCGCTCCCAGCGGGACACATCCCAGCCGTCGTTTATGGGCCTAAACAAGAACCGATTTCTATTTCAGTTGAAGAGAAGACGTTTGATAAAATCCGCAAAGAAGCGGGTGAGTCAACTATTCTTGAGCTGACCGGACTAGCGGACCCGATAGAAGTTTTAATCAAACACATCGATTTTGCACCCACTCGAGTCGAGATGACGCACGTGGATTTCTACGCGATTGAACGTGGTAAGGCCATGACCGTCACCGTTGGTATCGAGTTTACTGGCGTGGCGCCAGCCGAGAAAAACGGAATTGGTAGTGTGACCAAAGCCATGCAGGAAATCGAAGTGACCTGTCTGCCGCGCAACCTACCAGCTGAGATTATGGTTGATGTATCGGTGCTGGTTGATGCCCACTCTAAAATCACTGTGGCCGACCTACCAGCGCTTGAGGGTGTTACCTACGAGGCTGATCCGACTGACGCTGTCGTGGTGATCAGTGTCACCAAGGAAGAAGCTGACGCTGACCCAGAAGAGGTCGACATGGCAGCAGTGGCGGTCGCAGGAGAAAAAACTCCAGCCGAGCCGACTGAGTAGTCAGTTTTGTACCCAGCCAGACCGCCTAGTTCCCCTTGGGAATTTGGCGGTCTTTTTGGTATACTATGGGGATGAAAAATGTTGCGGTGTTTTTGTTACTTGTCAGTTTTATAATTGCTCCCATGGGGGAAGTGTTGGCTGAGTCTGATGCTGATAGGCGAGCCCGGATTGAGGCGCAGCTACAGAGCGTCGAACGTCAGATTTTGACGCAACAACGTATCGTCGAAGATAAACAAGTCGAGCGTCGTTCGCTCGAACGAGACATGGCGATTATCGAAAGTGAGATCACCCAAGTCCAGCTTGGTATCCAAGCGCGTAGTGCCTCGATTGAACAACTGTCTGACCAGATTGGGGACAAAGAAGTTGTGCTTGATGTGCTCGCTGAAAAGTCAGCCAAGCAGCAAAACTCTCTGGCCGACCTGGTGCGCAAGTCGGCGTTGATTGAGGAATACTCGCTCGTGGAGGTGATGCTTAGTCGGGAGAGTTTTTCGGATTTCTTCACCGACGTCGCTACGTTTGAAACGCTCAAAGATTCTCTCAATGAATCACTGGTCATCTTGCACGGCATCCGGCGCGATACGGTTGAGCAGCGAGAAGAGTTGTCGGGCAAACAAGAAACCGAGGCGGAAATGCGCCGCATCCAAGAATTAGAAAAAAAACAAATCGAAGTCAAAGAACGCGAAAAAGATCAGATACTAACCGTCACCAAGGGTGAAGAAGCGGAGTATCAAGCCCTCCTGAGTTCACAACAAAAAACGGCCGCCCAACTGCGAAGCCAACTCTTCGACCTGCTTGGAGGTGGGGGAGGTATTCCATTCCCCCAAGCGGTGGAGCTCGCTAAGTACGCCGGCGGCGTCACCGGGATTGACCCCGCGTTTATCCTGGCCATCCTCGAGCAAGAAACCAACCTTGGGTCGAACCTGGGAGGGTGTGTGTTTACTGATAGTACGTCCGCTCGACCAGTCATGCACCCAACGCGCGATGAACCGGTATTCTTGGCGATTGCTGAGATCCTTGGATTCAACCCGAACACGAGAACCGTGTCGTGTCCGATTGTGCAAAACGGCACGCGAGTCGGGTGGGGAGGAGCGATGGGGCCATCACAGTTTATCCCGTCGACCTGGGCGGCGTACGGGGGAATTGTGAATGATGGTATCGGTGGGTTTAAGTATGACCGCTCAGCTGATGCCATTCGCGCGATTAACGGCGGTGACATCGCTAACCCATTCAACAACCGCGATGCCTTTCTAGCGACAGCTCTACTCTTGCGTGATAACGGTTCCCGAGGAACGTTTGACTCCGACCGCACCGCAGCGCTGCGATACTACGCCGGCTGGGGTGGGGCCAACAACCCAGCCAATGCGTTTTATGGTAACCAGGTCATGAACCGTAAAGCCAGGCTGGCTAACGAGATGCAGATCCTGGGGTACTAGTGCTGCTATTGCCAAACGGCTACTATTTGCTATAGTTCGCGCACTACAGATTAGGTGCTCCCACTTATTATATTCCAATTCAGGGTGTGCCGAAGTAAATATAGATATGAAAAAAGACATTCACCCAGACAACTACCGACCGGTACTATTTCACGACAACTCCTCAAACGAGCGGATGTTGATTGGTTCAACGGTAGAAACAGCTAAAACTGACAAGTGGACTGACGGTAACGAGTATCCACTAGTGCAGGTAGACGTCACCAGTGCATCACACCCGTTTTATACTGGACAAGAGAAGTCACTCGACACCGCTGGACGAGTTGATCGGTTCAAGCAGCGAATGGCAAAAGCAGGAAAAAGCAAAGCGTAGCTATGCCAAAACCGCAGCGGGCACCTGGGTGTCCGCTGCGGTTTTGTGTATACTAAAATCACTATATGCAATACGATACAGATAAGTTACAAGAATTCAAAGACTATCAAAAAACGCAATTCTTAGCGTCGCAGTTTGAGAGTGAGTTGGTGAAATTGACCGACGCACAAGAGCTGGCAGATAGTGACCCTGAGATGGCCGAACTTGCGGTCGAAGAAATCGCTCAGTTGACCAAGCAGCTCCAAGACCAGTTTGCCGAAATGGAGCACATCGTCGAGTCAAACAAAGAAGAAGAAAAAAAACCATACGGTGTGATGCTCGAAGTGCGCGCGGGTGCTGGCGGCGATGAAGCCTCCTTGTTTGCGGCGGAGTTAGCGGGGATGTATTTGAAATACGCTGAGGTGCAAGGTTGGCCAACGATGCGCAACAGCGTCTCAGCGACTGAGGCTGGTGGGTACAAAGAAGCGATGTTCGAAATCATGGGCAATCAGGTCTACGACCATTTGCGCTACGAGACTGGTGTACACCGTGTACAACGGATCCCTGCGACCGAAAAGCAAGGTCGAATCCACACTTCGACTGCCTCAATCGCGGTGCTGCCAATGCGCAAAAAGCCAACGATAGATATTAATCTTGGCGACATCGATACCGAATTCTCACGCGCTGGTGGTGCTGGCGGGCAGAACGTGAACAAAGTCGAAACGGCCGTGCGTCTGGTGCACCGCCCATCTGGCATCGACGTCCGCTGCGAGACCGACCGGTCTCAACTCAAAAACCGTCTCAAAGCGATGGAGATGCTCATGGCCAAGCTAGAGGCCATTTTTGAGGAAGAACAAGCCGCCAAACACGCCGCTGTTCGCAAAGGTCAGATTGGCACCGGGGACCGCAGTGAGAAAATCCGTACCTATAATTTCCCGCAAAACCGCATTACCGATCACCGTATCAAAGAGTCCTGGCACACGGTAGAAGCCACCCTTGGGGGTGCCCTCAGCCCGATTGTAGAAGCGATGCAAGCGGCCGCCGCCGCCGGCGACGAAGCAGTTGCAGAGTAACGTTTTTCGTAGTACTGTACTGCCACCTTGCGGTACAGCTGTATCGCAGAGTCTCCAAGCACCACTTGCTGTCCCTGTGATTCGTGTGGCACCGAGCGGGACGATTGTCTAATCGTTCACTCAGTCACCTCGACACTCCTGTAGCATTTATTATTTAACCGGCAGCTTGGGGGAATGATCACTCACCGTTCTGGTGAAGCACTCTTAATTAAACTAATCCATAAAATCTATGTCAGATAAAAATCTCGTTAGTCGATTGTTCGAAGCTGGAGCGCACTTTGGCTTCAAAAAAGCTCGTCGTCACCCAACTGCTGCACCATTTTTATATACTACCAAAGAAGGAAGTGACGTGATTGATCTTGCTAAAACCAGTGAGCTGTTGATTGCTGCCAAAGCAACCCTCAAAGAAGCGGGCTCAATGGGTAAGACTGTCCTGTTTGTCGGTACCAAAGACGAAGCGTCTAAGATTGTCAAAGTCGCGGCTGAAAAAGCCGAAACACTGTACGTGACCAACCGTTGGATCGGAGGGATGTTGACCAACTTCACCGAAATCAAAAAACGAATCAACCGACTAGAAGAACTGACCAACGAAAAAACTACGGGAGAACTCGATCGCAAGTACACTAAAAAAGAACGTGTAGTCATCGGACGGGAAGCGACCAAACTAGAATTTAACTTTTTTGGTATTTCCAAAATGACTCGGATGCCAGACTTGCTACTGGTGGTTGACCCAAGGCACGACAGTATCGCCGTGGCAGAAGCCACCGAAAAGCGCATCCCAATCATGGCTATCATGAGTACCGACGGTGACGCTAGTATGATCAAATACCCAGTGGTCGCTAACGACGCTCTGCAGACCAGCGTGTCACTTATCATGGAAGAATTGACCGCAGCGTACATCGAAGGCAAGTCAGCTTTTGTCCCCAAAGAAGTGGCTCCAGTTGGGAACACTCGACGTCGGACAGCCTAACCAACTCTGGTATAATCGACCAATCTTACTTACACCTTAAATTGTATTTTGTATGGAAATTAATTCAGCGCAACTAAAAGAACTACGAGCCAAAACTGGCATCTCGGTGATGCAATGTAAACAAGCGCTCGAAGAAGCTAAGGGTGACATGGACAAAGCCGTAATCATCCTAAAGAAACGACGTGCCGAAGCAGCCGACAAGAAAGCTGATCGTGCCCTCGGTGCTGGCGCAGTTGGTGTGTACGTTCATAACACCAACGAAGTAGCAGCGACGGTCCTCCTAGCATGTGAGACAGATTTTGTGTCTAAAAACCAAGAATTCATCGCTCTAGCTCGCGATATTGCCATGCACGTTGCAGCGTCAGACCCCAAATTCATCAGCAAGTCAGAACTACCAGCTGACGCCACCGAAAAAGCGACCGAGGTGTTCGCTCCAGAACTAGAAGGCAAACCAGAAGACATGAAAGCAAAAATCATGGAAGGGAAGCTGGCGTCATACTTCAAAGATCAAATCCTCCTTGAGCAAGATTTCATCAAGAACCCTGAACACACCATCGGAGAAATGATTTCAGGTGCCATCCAGAAATTTGGTGAAAAAGTTTCAATTGAGCAGATTTCACGCGTCTCAGTAAAATAACCGCATGGTGCTACTCTCTGGTAGTATCTTGGCAGGAGCAACGGTCGCACTGATCGTTGCTTTGGTCGTGATTGGCGCCGAGCAGAAAAAAGGCGCCCGACTGTTCCTAACTAGCGTTCGAGGTTGGATTGATCAGCGGTTGGAAGGCTTCGCCCGTTGGCTACGACAAGCATCGCACATCGTGGCGATTTCGGCGATGTACCTCGTGCATCAGGTCCGAGCGGGTCTTGCTCGCGCCATCGCTCCCCAGCCGAGGCGCCGACAAAAACCACCTGAGCGGCTTCAGTTCGAGCACACCGACAATCACCTCAGCTCCATGCACGACCACAAGTCAGACACGGCATTAACCGAAGCCCAAAAGAAAAAACTCCGCACCAAAAAGCTCGAAGAAAGATTTTGACGGTGAAGCGTCATAACTACCACTATGCAAACAGAAAACTATTCTGGAGATATTCCTAATAAGCCTTGGGGCTTTATGTGGTACGTCAGTCAGCCATACAAGTGGTGGTTTTTTGTAACCGTGCTGATTGTTGTAACGGCCGCTGTTCTTAATCAGAGTACGAGTTATTTATATAAACTAATCGTCGACGCTGCAGAAGCTGGAAAAAGTAGCGAAGTTATATTTTATGCTCTTTTGTATCCGGTAGCGATTCTTATAGTCCAACTGCTATTTCGATTGTCTTCTGTAACGGGTATTAGATTCATAACACCGGCTATGAAGCATTGCTCAGACGTGTTGAGTGAATACACACTGCAACACAGTGACTCATACTATGCCAATAGGTTTTCAGGATCTATTCTGACGAAGTTTGGTAACGTTGTCGGCGGTATTGGGCAAATAGTTCCAGATTTCTTTTGGAACATACTAGGTAGCTTTACTTCATTTGTTGTGGCGTTTGGATTTATGTTGACGGTGAACCTGTATGTTGCCGGAATCTTCCTGGTACTAGTTTTGGTGATGGTTATATTAAACTATAAACTTTCACCCCAGAAACGGAAATTGTCACGTGCTCACGCTGCTTCTAGAAGTAAATTAGTGGGAAGGACTGCGGACGTTTTAACTAATGTCGCTGCTGCTCGACAGTACGTAGGACTAGAGCAAGAGTTGTTTCAACTTAAAGAATTAACGACAGGTCGCCTTGAGGCACATCAGCGAACGTGGAAATATTCAGAAAAGACCAGATTAGTAAATGCGATAGTGCTCTTTTTTGCAACTAGTTCAATGTTCTATATTTTAGTTACAAGTTGGCAGGCTGGTGAAGCTACTACGGGTGAATTAGTTTTAATTCTGACGTTGGTCTCGCAAGTTGCATACAACCTCACAACTATTGGTAAAATATTTGACTCCTTTTCTCAAGCGTTTGGTGAAATGGAGGAAGGGCTGAATGATATATTCGTCGATCACGAAATTATGGACATTCCGAACGCCATTACTCTTACAACCAGCAAAGGCCAGATCACATTTGACCGCACAACGTTCTCATACGACTCAGAGACTGTCTTTGAAGATTTAAATCTCGTCATCGAGCCAGGGCAACGGGTCGGTCTAGTCGGTCCGTCTGGAGCAGGGAAGAGTACACTCGTGTCACTTTTATTGCGTCAGCATAACCTCAATCAAGGAGCAATTTTAATTGATGGACAGAACCTCGCTGAGGTGACCCAGGACTCACTGCGGGCAAACATTGCGCTGGTACCCCAAGAACCAATGTTGTTCCATCGCAGCATTCGCGAGAACATCATGTACGGCAAGCCAGATGCCAGCCACGAGGAGTTGGTACAGGCAGCTGAACGCGCACAGGCCCGCGACTTCATCGAAGCTCTGCCCGAAGGGTACGGCACTCTGGTTGGTGAGCGTGGAGTCAAACTATCAGGCGGACAGAAACAGCGCGTTGCTATCGCGCGTGCGATGTTGAAAGAAGCACCGATTCTCGTATTAGATGAGGCAACCAGTGCGCTCGACAGTGAGAGTGAGGTCGCCATCCAAAAGGCGCTGGAAGAGTTGATGGAAGGCAAGACCGTGATTGCGGTGGCGCACCGGCTGTCGACCCTTAGAAAGATGGATCGTATCCTGGTAATTGAGGCCGGCAAGATTGTTGAGGATGGTACCCACGAGACACTTACTGAGGCGGGTGGTTTGTATGCAAGGTTGTGGAATCACCAGGCTGGTGGGTTCCTTCAGGAGTAATACAGGGGTTCGACCCACGTATTACTGATCACATTGTGTGCCATCAAACCTAGGACATCAGCTGCCTACTAGTTGTGGCAGTGCAGAGTTTGAGCCACCTGTATCTGCGATACACCGTGGCCTAACTTGGAAGTGACGATTTGACATTTGGTAACTTTTCTTCACGTCACGAATCACTAAGTATATTTTTTCGCATTCGCTCGAAATCTACTAAGTGTTCTCGACCCCGCCTCACATTGTTCGTCATTCTTCCTCACATCGCTCCGGCTTGGCTCAGCGCCCGTGTCTAAAGCAGTTTAGACACTAAAGGCTCCCTTGCGGGAGCCTTTACGCTGAGCCACCTGTCAGATTCGAACTGACGACCTACTCATTACAAGTGAGTTGCTCTACCATCTGAGCTAAGGTGGCTTATTTAGTTTTAACTACAACTGCAATCTTTGTTTGCTCTCTACCGCAACTCACTTGTTACAAGTGGTTCAAAAGTCCCCCGGACTTTTTCACCTCCACCATCATAGCTAAGGCTATTTTTTCTGGTACGCGCCATTATGACAAATATGAGGATTATTGCAACCGCTTTGGCTGAATATGTGTGTTTTGGGCTTTATTTTCTCTCTAAACAAGGCTATACTCGACGATACTCATGAGCGAAGACTCACATTTATTGCCCTACGCCAAACGAGCTGACTTCAAAGTCGCTCGGGCCAACGAGCTCACTGGTCGCGACCGGCGGTTGTATCGTTTCCTCGAAATAGTCCCTGGCCTGGCCGCTTGGGGGACACTGCTTGGAATCGTGTGGGCGTCTATCTACGCATCTTTCTTCGCGGCTTACTTTATTATTGCGTTTGCGATTTACTGGGTGCTCAAAACTATTTTTCTCTCGTACCACGTTCGGTATAACTGGAAACGCTTGCGTCACCATATGGCGCTTGACTGGGGGCAACTGATTGCCAGATTTACGTACGATGAGTATTATCATCTAGTCATCTTCCCATTCTATGAGGAGCCACAAGAAGTGATTGATGGTGCTCTCAAAGGTCTGATTGCGGCGAACTACGACCCTAAAAAGTTACTCGTGGTGCTCGCCGCCGAAGGCCGCGCTGGAGCCAACGCACTCAAGAAAGCGCAGCAAGCCGAGGTCGCCTACGGTGCGCAGTTTGGTAGCTTCCAAGTGACGGTGCACCCGCCAGACGTCGTGGGTGAAATCGCCGGGAAAGGTTCCAACGTGCACTACGCTTTGCGTGCGGTCCACGAAACAGTTATCGCGCCGAGACAGATTCCCCACAAAAACATCCTTGTTTCTATATTTGACGTTGACACTGTCATCTATCCCGACTATTTCAACTGTCTGATCTGGCATTTTATGACTGCCAAGAATCCCTACAAAAGTGCGTTCCAACCGGTGCCGTTGTTTACCAATAACCTGTGGGAAGCGTCAGCCATCTCCCGCGTGATGGCGATGTCGAGCACGTTCTGGCAGATGATCATGCAAGAGCGACCGGACAAAGCCGCGACGTTTTCCTCCCACTCTGTCAGCTACCAAGCGCTCTACGAAATCGGCTACGGCCAAGCCAACGTCGTGAGTGAAGATTCGCGCATCTACTGGAACTTGCTACTGGCCAACGACGGCTACTTTGATGTTGTGTCACTCTCGTACCCGATTGCAATGGATGCAACGACCGCAGCGTCAACCTGGGGCACAATCAAAAACATCTACAAACAACACCGCCGCTGGACCTACGGCGTCGAGAACTGGTGCTACTTGGTGTACCACTTCACTAAACACAAAGGCATACCTCTGCGTCGTCGTTGGAGTATTGCCTTGCAGCAAGGGGAAGGATACTGGTCACTGGTGACTAACCCCATCATGTTGTTTATCCTTGGGTGGACACCGATTTTCTTGGGGTCACGAGAGTTCCACGAAACAGTGTTGTCGTACGAGCTGCCAATCATGGTTCGTAACTTGCTCACGGTCGCGATGGTCGGACTGGTGTTCTCATCAATCATCTCATTGTCGCTAACACCGCCACGACCCGAAGGTTACAGTCGGTTCCGCTATATCGTGATGGCTCTGCAGTGGATTATGGTGCCGGTCACCATGATTGTGTTTAGCGCTATCCCAGGGCTCGATGCGCAGACTCGACTGATGCTTGGTCGGTACATGGGATTCTGGGTCACACCCAAAAGGGTACAATAATACGTGTTAGTTAATTAGCCACCTATGCCACAAGAACCACAAATCACAGGAATGTCTTCACGCCGCCGAGCAGTATTTTTTTGGGGGTTGGTACTGATTTTTCTGCTGGTCCTGCCCTCGATGATTTTCTATACTACGGGTTATCGACTGAGTTTCGAAGACGACGTGACTTCGGTGGTGACCACTGGTGGTGTGTACGTCTCTACCCAGAGCACCGATGTCGAAGTGTATCTCGACGAGGAGCAGATTGAGCGACCACGCTTGTTCCGTTCAGCCTACTACATCCAAAACATCGACGCCGGATTACGACGGGTAGTGGTGCAAGGAGAGGGAATTCAGACTTGGGTCAAGGAACTGTCGGTAGACTCGCACATTGTCACCGAAGCCGCAGCGTTCAACCTACCAACCGTACCGCGGCTGCGCCCGGTGACGCAGTTCCAAACCGGCGCCGGAACAGCGGTGTTTTTCTCTACTTCAACCGCGGCTCTGTTATTTGCTAACGCCACTGCTACTGAGGCATTTATCGTCGCTACCAGCAGTGCAACCTCTAGTTACGTCGAGAACCCAGAGTACGAGTTTGTGGTGAGTTTGTTTGGTACTAGTACGGCGACAACCTCATCGGTTTTTGCTGATTTTATCCGGGACATGGACCGGTTTCGGTTTATAACTCCTGTTGAAATATCAGCGACAACTTCTACCACGACTCCAGTGATTATCGAGCGCAACAACATCAGACTAACGACCAAAGGTCTCGAGCTGTACGCTGTGTGGCAAGGTCGAGCGCAAGACGTGCCGTATTACTTTTGTGTGAGCAGCACAACTGTTTCGAGTACGACCGAGCGCTATGGTGCCCACGTAGCAGAGGCGGTGTTTGCGCAACTAGGCACTACTACAGCTACCTCCACCTTGGTCACCGTCGACAACCGGATGTGTCGCACCGAGATTAAACTCGACCGCTTGCGCCAGGATGTGTTTCTATACGATTTTTTCCCCGGCTCGTCTGATCTAGTATTGGTGCATCTAGAGGATGGTTTGTATGTCACTGAGATTGACGACCGCGCTTGGCAGAACTCGCAGCTGCTGTATCCCGGGACCGACTTTAGAACTATCGTCGAAAACGAAGTGATTTATATCCAACAAGGCACTCAGTACTTTGCGGTCATTCCTGAAATTGAATCAAACTAACCATAGTGCTACACTGACCGTTCATGCCACCAACACCCGGACACCAACACCCACTGACGCAGATGATTGACGAGATTAACCACATCTTTGCGGCAATTGGCTTTACCTTTGCCGAGGGTCCTGAAGCGGAAACTGAGCATTACAACTTTGACCAGCTCAACGTCCCTAAAGACCACCCGTCACGTGACATGCAAGATACGTTTTGGTTCAAAGACGCCGACGTGTCGGAACCAACCGTCCTGCGCACCCACACCAGCCCAGTGCAAGCGAGATGGATGGAATCGCACGGCGCCCCTTGCAAAATCATCGTGCCCGGCAAAGTGTTCCGTAACGAAACCACCGACGCCACCCACGAAGCGCAGTTCTATCAACTCGAAGGGTTACACGTCGACAAGGGTATTCACCTGGGGCATCTCAAAGGCACCCTTGAGTATTTCTTCTCACACTTTTTCAGTGGCAAAACTGAGGTGCGCTTCCGCCCGAGTTTCTTCCCGTTTGTTGAACCAGGAGTCGAGGTCGACATGCGGTTACTTGCAGGTGATAGTAAACTAGCGGGGAAGTGGATTGAAGTAATGGGAGCTGGGATGGTTCATCCAAATGTACTCCAGGCGGCCGGTGTCGATCCAGAAGAGTTCTCCGGCTACGCGTTTGGGATGGGAATCGACCGACTCGGGGTGATGAAATACGGAGTCGAAGACGTACGTGATAATTATTCTGGTGACTTACGGTTCATCAACCAATTTTAGTAGCAGTTCTAATTATATTATATGAAAGTAAATTACAACTGGCTGAAAGAATACGTGGGAGACGTGCTGCCTAATGCTGCCGAAGTCAATCGACTGTTGACCGAGCACGCGTTTGAAATAGATGGAGTAGAGACGGTTGACGGCGAGATTGTTCTTGACGTCGATGTGTTACCCAACCGCTCATCGGACTGTTTGTGTCATCGGGGGATTGCGAGAGAGCTGGCTTCTATTTTAGATATAGAGCTATCCCATGACCCCTTACAAGCAAAACCACCGCTCACCGAGACAGACAAAATCACCGTCAACATCGCTGACACCAACGCCTGCCCCCGGTTCACTGCGTCACTCATGACAGGGATTGCAGTCAAAGCATCACCAGACTGGCTCAAAACCCGCCTCGCCTCAATCGGGCAGCGCTCAATCAACAACGTCGTCGATGCAACCAATTACGTCATGTATGCCATCGGGCAGCCATTACACGCGTATGACGCCGATCTATTTCCGCAGGTAGACGGTCAGTGGCAGTTTGGGGTGCGCTATGGAGCAGCGGGTGAAGTAGTCGAAATATTGCCTGAAGGGAAAAATACCGAGCCTCGTCAAGTCACCTGTGTTGGAACTGAACTACTCATCGTAGATGAGTCGAGCAACACACCAATTGGGCTCGCTGGAGTCAAAGGGGGGCAGTTCGCTGGAGTACACGCCGGCACCAAGAACATCATCGTCGAAGCGGCTCATTTCCATCCGACTGTCACCCGCAAAACTGCTCGGCGGTTGGGGATTGTCATTGACGCGAGTAAGCGGTTTGAAAACGAATGCTCTCGTGAACTACCGCCGTACGCTCAGTTCGAGATCATCGAGCTGATCCAGCAGATTGCTGGTGGTGAATATAAAGGAACGCTCGATGTATACGCAGAGAAAAACCCCAACCCAGTAGTCCAAGTGCGACTCGGTAAAGTAAATGCTCTACTGGGACTAGAACTAACCCAGGACCAAGTGCAAGCAATCATTATGCGCACAGGTTCCTTGGTTACAGATGATTCCGACTCCGACGTTCTTAGTTGCCTTGGTCCTTTTGAGAGAACTGACCTACTGATCGAAGAAGACTTCATCGAAGAAGTCGGTCGTCTATACGGACTGTTAAACATCGTGTCGGTCGCACCAGATATGTCAGTAAACGCGGCAATAAACGCGCGACAGTTCTATTCTGAAAAAGTTCGACATACCTTGCTAACCTCAGGCTTTAGTGAAGTCATTACCTCGTCATTTCAGAAGAAAGACACAATTCAATTGCACAACGCGCTCGCCAGTGACAAGGGTTACGTGCGCAGTAGTCTGGCCCAAAACCTGCACCAGGTATTAGACACCAACTTCTCCCACACCAACTTACTAGGGATTCGCTCCGTGCAAGTCTTCGAAATCGGTACAGTGTTTGACAAGACAGCAGACGGCATAAGTGAGCACATATCGCTCGCCATCGGTGTCCGGCAAAAGGGAAATGGCTACACCCCCAAAGACGACGCCCCACTACAAGTAGCGCTAAACGCCGTAGCAACCAGTCTCAATACTCCAATCGATTGGAGTATTACGCAGGGAGTGGCCGAGGCAGACCTGTCAGCGGTGATTGCTATGCTGCCAGAGCCAGCGTCATACACGGCCATGGTTGAGCGCACCACTGCAACGTATACACCCGTCTCACCGTACCCAAGCGTCGCCCGCGACATCGCACTATGGGTGAGTGAAGGGACTAATTCTGATGAAGTAATAAAAGCGCTCCGCGCACCAGCCGGTGACCTTTGCGTCCGCATCGACCTGTTTGATACATTTGAAAAAAACGGACAAACGTCGCTAGCGTTCCGACTGGTTTTTCAGTCGCAAGTAAAAACTCTTACCGATCCTGAGATTGATGCGGTTATGGCAGTAGTGAATACAGCAGTGGTAGAACTGGGTTGGGTAGTGCGCTAACAAAAAACTGTTGGACATCAGATGTCCAACGGTGAGTACTGGTTGAATGGTATAAGGTGACAGTTTTCCACCCAGCACAAGTCGGTTTTAGTGTTATAATAGATGCATTATTTAACTTATTGACTACTCTGCATGGCTGACAAAAAACCCTTAAAGAAAGAAAAAAGTTACGACGCATCGTCTATTTCGGTCCTTGAAGGACTCGATCCAGTGCGAAAGCGTCCTGGTATGTACATCGGGACTACAGGCCTTGATGGATTGCATCACTTGATTACGGAAGTGTTTGACAACTCTCGTGATGAGGCGATGGGTGGGTATGCTGACCGAGTCGAAATCACGCTACTTCCTGACAATTACATTCGAGTCGTTGATAACGGCCGAGGAATCCCGGTTGATAAACACAAACAAAGTGGGTTGTCGGCTCTGGAAACTATCCTCACTATCTTGCACGCTGGTGGAAAGTTTGGTGGTGAAGACTCTGGCTATAAGGTATCAGGTGGACTGCACGGAGTAGGGGTGTCAGTAGTAAATGCGCTATCGACTCATCTGGTAGCGGAAATCCACCGGGACGGTGGGTCATACATCCAGGAGTACAACATCGGGGTACCAAAATACAAGGTAAAAAAAGTGTGCACCAGTTTGGATACCGGCACCGCAATTACCTTCCAAGCTGATCCAAGTATCTTCCCCGAGATAAGGTACGATTATAAGAAAACCGTCAACCACTTGCGTCAGCAGGCGTACTTGGTAAAAGCCATGCGCGTTACCGTTATTGACGCTCGAGAGATTGACGAGATTCTTGGTAAGAAATATCAATGGACAGGGAAGCGATATTTGGCTGATGAGCACCTACCGGTCCCACACGAAACCTTTTACTTTGAGGGTGGTCTACGGTCACTGGTGGCATTCAACAACTCGTATCAAAAACCAGTCCACAAAAATATTTTCTACGTAGAAAAGCACGATGTGACACCGGAAGTAATGGTGGTGGAAATAGCCTTGCAGTACGTTGACGATATTTCACCTCGTATCACCGCGTTTGCGAACAACATCTACAACCCAGAGCACGGAACGCACATCACTGGGTTTAAAACCGCCCTAACTCGAACGCTAAATACCTACGCCAAGAAAGGGAACTTTTTTAGTGTCAAAGAAAAAGACGCTGGGTTCACTGGGGACGATGTGCTTGAAGGTATCACCGCCGTGGTGTCGGTCAAAATGCCTGAAATCCAGTTTGAGGGCCAAACCAAAGCCAAACTCGGATCAGTTGAAGCGCGCGGCGCGGTTGAGAGCGTGTTCTCAGAAGCCTTTGCTGCGTACCTTGAGGAAAACCCCGACGACGCCAAAGCGATGATCAACAAAGTCATCCTCGCGGTCAAAGCCCGCAAGGCAGCCAAAGCCGCCAAGGATTCAGTGTTGCGCAAAGGTGCGCTCGAAGGCATGTCACTGCCAGGGAAACTAGCTGACTGTCAGAGCAAACGAGCCGAAGACTCAGAATTATTTATCGTAGAGGGCGACTCAGCGGGAGGGAGTGCCAAAATGGGCCGCGACCGCAAAACCCAGGCTATCTTGCCGCTGCGCGGCAAGATCCTCAACGTTGAGCGCGCCCGAATCGACAAAATGCTCGCCAGTGAACAAATCAAAAACCTCGTGATAGCACTGGGGACCGCCATCGGGGACGTGTTTGATATCTCTAAACTGCGCTACCACAAGATTATCATTGCGACTGATGCGGACGTCGACGGTTCACACATCCGGACGCTGCTGCTGACCCTATTTTTCCGGTACTTCCGCCCATTGATTGACGAAGGATATGTGTACATCGCGATGCCACCACTGTATAAATTGAAAAAAGGCAAAGAAGTCAAGTACGCTTATACTGAGGATGAAAAAGCCCAAATCATCACCGCTTGGGGCGGGGATGTGGTCGACGTAGACATTGATGTAGAGTCTGAAGACAGGGAAGAGTCAGAAGACACTAGTGCAGCCAAAAAAGGTGTAAAAATCGACCAGCAACGATACAAGGGGCTAGGAGAAATGAACGCGGATGAGCTCGGTGAAACCACGATGAACATCAACAACCGGATCTTGAAACAAGTCACTATCGAAGACGGGATGGCTGCTGACAAGGTATTTGATATTCTGATGGGGACGGACGTACCTTCTAGGAAGAGCTTTATTCAAAATAATGCAAGGACCGCCAACCTAGACATCTAAACAACAATACAAAACCGCCACGACGAGTCGCGGCGGTTTCGTATTGTACCAGTCGGTATTAGCGAGCAAACGATACTCGTTGTGAGAATGAGTCGTTGCCACTGTTGCGGTCAGATGATTCGTCTACCTTGACTACAAACGTGTGTGGGTTGTCACCACCAGCGGGGAAACCGATGGTAAGTACCGCCCGTTCGTTTGGTTTGAGGGCAACTTGGGTTGGGGAATTGTACATACCACCGTTAGGCAATTCCATAGAAAATGTCCACGTGTTTGATGTTTTGGTACCAAAATTCTTGACGGAGAACTGGATAGCACCAGCATTGTCGACACTGACTGGTCCGGATACAAACCGGCTGCCGATGATATCACCCACTGCGATGTAGGCAGTTGCCAAGTCAGTGAACCCATTGGGGTTTGATGTCGGGATGGCGTAGACGAATTCCTGCTCAAACACTGGAGTAACCGGAGTCGGTGCCGCTGGAGTGACTGCAACCGGGGTTTCGACTACTTCAACCACCACCTCTTGAGTAACTGGGTTTACGACAAAACCTTCAATACTATCGTTGACGATAGTCACCACATCTGACCCCATTGTTTGTGGTTTTGTGTCGTTGGTAGCTAGGAACCCAACTCGAAACGCCACATCGGTAAAGCGGCTTTTTTCGGATTCGATAGCGATAGTCAAATCAGCAACGTCTCCGACGTTATAGTTAGTATCACAGGCCAGCTGTCGTTCAGTCGTACCGTCTATTTGGTTTATCGCCACACCGTCGAGACAGTCGTAGGTAAATACGTATGAACCACGGGCGTTTTTGTGGTCCCAATTAATTGTAATTGCTTCACCACTGTTAGCGAGTGAGGTGTTGCTGGTTACAATGATTGGTTGTAGGTTCGCATCTTCGACCATGGTTTCAGACGCTAGGTTCACCCCTTCAGCTAAAGAAGCGAGGGAAGAGAATGCTCCAGGGAATAATTGAACCAGCTGAATAGACAGCCAAGCGAGTAATAGGACGATGCCGACAAATCCAGCAATGGCCAAGGTATTCAAAATTGAACTCTTTTTTTGTGGTGATACGTTATTTGTTTCCATGATGCTTCTATCATAGCACGAATCACATGAATGTCAACAGACACCGCATCGAACCACCCTGTCATACTGCCTGGCCTGAGTGATTCGCTGTTGACAATTGTACCAAACAGTGCTACTGTGTCACAACTTATGCAATTATCTGACATCGTTTCTAACGTCTGGGCCAACCGATTGAAGTTTTTTGGTGTCTTCTTCCTGATATTTACCATGCTGTACGGGGTACTGTTTGTGATTGATTTCCTGCCTGAGGCGCCAACCCATGCGTCTGTGACCCAAGAGGTAACAGCTGTTGCCGAAGCAGTAGCGGTTGCTTCAGTAGTGATCGAAACTCCAGTGGACGCGGTGGATGCCCTGACACCAGATCAACCAATCAGTATCTATATCGAACGCCTCGACAAAACTATCGACGTGCTCAATCCGCAGTCACGCAGTATCGCTGACCTCGACCACGCCCTGTTGTCAGGGGTTGTGCGCCACCCTGACTCCGCTACTCCTAATATAGACGGGACGGTATTGATTCTCGGGCACTCTAGCTACCTACCGAACGTACTGAACCGTAACTTCCAAGCCTTTAATGGTATCCAGAACCTGGAGTGGGGCGATATCATTACGTTAACCTCAGATGATGTCATCTATACGTACCAAGTAGAGCGAGTATACGAAGCCAAAGCCAGTGAGGTCACCGTCCCGATTGCCGGCGATCGCAAGCTACTCACCATAGCAACTTGCGATAGTTTTGGCAGTACTGACGATCGACACATAGTCGAGGCCAAGCAAATCAGCGTAGAAAGGCTGTAAAGTAAGGCTATATTACAAATCGTAGTTGAATACAAAAGAAGCACTTGACAAAAGTGTTTTCTTTTGCTATGATTTTGGCAGTTAAGGAAGAGAACAATTCTCGACCTCCAAGCTCGTTCTTCAAGGAAAGTCCTTACCCGATCCTTGAAACTTTCACACAACACAACAAACCATAGAAAGGTTTTGTCATGCGTATTATCACTTCGCTTATCGTCCTGGTGGCTATTGTCGGGCTCGCCGGGTGCGTTTCCTCGGAACAATCCAATACAGCGACCACGTCGTCTTCGGGCGAACGTTGGACTGGCGTAGTTGCCGTTCAGGAAAGTGCCGAAGTCTGGCGCCTCTACGACAGCACTGCTGGTGATCTCACCAGGTTCGCTCAGCTGCTCGAAGCTGGTCTCGACAACGGGACTGTGCAATCGGCAACTGGTCGGTTTGACTTCATTCCGTACGCGGGCGGCCAGCCAGCCGAGGCACCGTTTACGGTCAACCTGCGGGCAGAACACAACGGAACATGGTATTTCCAGGGTCCGGCTGCTTTCTTCCAGCCCGGTCGAGCAATGTGTGTCCGAGCTGCATCCTGGCCACTGATTGCGACACAGCGTCGCTTTCCAGCCGCTGCTGGCCCGAACACCAACTGCATCGACTTCGGCCCTCAGGCAGCTTTGCCTGGGTTTGCCAACAGCAACCACAACGCGGCTACCATCGTGATGGTGCAGCCCGCAGGATAAGGAATCCAACATGAAACGACGTCACTTTCTTTCGCTGTCTGCAGCAACGCTGTTTGCGTCATCGCTATCCGTGATGGCACAGCAGCGTATCGTTTTCCCAAACGGGGAAGTGATCGGCGGTCAGCTCCACTGGAGCAACGGCGGCGGTGATCCGCTTCGGTTGAGTATGAGCAACGCTCTGGCTCAGCCGCGACTGAATCTGCAACCGGGTCTGCAACAGGCAATCTTGCATAAAATGCGAGAGGCACCGGAAATCATTGATCTTCGGATGTACAACAACCAGGTTCTGCCTGGCGTCATGATGTCCGGCGATGGCTGGTTGGCGGTTAACCCCGTCATTCAAACCAGTCGTTGGCAGCGGCAAAACTTCGCAGCCAGAAGCTGGTTTCTGACTTGGCGTGATGCGTCAGGACAGGTGCAGCGTTGGCAGTTTATCATTGCTGACGTTTGTCGAAATCCAATCTTGATTCCGCGTGGCGGTGCACTTCCGTGCATTTGCAATCCGGTCTTGGATGCTTGTGTGTGAACAACTGTGGTGTGCCTGGCAACTATGCTCTGGCACACCACCTCTAATATTCTTGTGTACATTGGTGTAGGTAAGAATATTAAGAGGTTAACTACTATCATTATGATTTCAATTAAAAATATTTTCACTTTTACTATTTTAGGCTTCTTTGCACTGGTCATTTTTGCGACACCGGTGACTGTCTCAGATTTTACCTTCGACATGGCAACTGTGGCTGCGTGGGGTTCTGGTGGAACGAGTGATGGAGGTTCAGGTGGAGGTTCAGGTGGGGACGGCTGTGGTGGTTGTGGTTCAACTCCAACACCAACTCCAACTCCAACACCAACTCCGCAACCTCCGCAAAATGATCCAAAGTGTGAAGATTCAGCGGCTAACAACACGGGCGGTAATCTACCGTGTACCTATCCGGCACCTACACCAACCTGTGAATCATTTGCAATTACGCAAACCAATGTAGCTCCAGGAGCAAATCTTACTTTCAACTGGCAAACATCGAACGCCACCAATGTTTCAATCAACGGTATTGGCCCAGTAGCAGTTGACGGGGTGAACCAAACCTTCACCGCTCCAAATACTGATGGTACCTACACCTACCGACTGACGTTTGACGGCAAAACTAATGCTTCATGTGTTGACACTGTGATTGTGAAGACGACGGTCGTACAACCACCTACACCACTATGTTTGAGCTTCACTGGTAGCAAAACAACCATCACCCGAGGTGAAAGTCTCACGCTCAACTGGAATACAGCAAATGCTACCCAGATTCTCATCAACAACGCAGTTGGCGATGTTACTGACGTCGTGAGTAAAAGTAAAGAAGTATCACCTCTGGCTGACACGACCTACAATCTGACGGTGATTGGTGCGGCTGGTACTACACCTGATCGAACTTGTAACGTTCCGGTGATTGTAACCACACCACCGACTCCAACTACTCCAGCTATTGACATCGTCAAGCGTGACGCCATCGACAAAAACGACACTCAGACCGTAGCGGTTGGAGGAACTGCTCAGTTTGAAATCGTCGTGACCAACACTGGTAACGAAAACCTGGTCAACGTTGTTGTGACTGACCCGCTTGAGCCAGCTTGTAACCGAACTATCGGTGCGCTCGCTATCGGTGCTTCAGAGACTTACACCTGTAACTCAACCAACGTCCGAGCAGCCTTTATCAACATTGCTAACGTCACTGGTACATCAGCCGTCGATGCAGAAGTCGTGACTGATACTGACCCAACAAACGTCTTGATCACCAGTACGGCCGTGTTTACCTGTGCAAACAACGTGACGTTTAACGCGTCTGATACCTCTATCTCTCGTGGACAAAGTACGACTTTGAACTGGAGTACTACTAACGTTGACTCACTGACTATCACTGGCCTCAACACCACTGCGCTGTCAGGTAACCAAACTGTTGCACCGTCAAATGACACTACCTACACCCTGAACGCAACTCAAAGTGGTACAACTATCGCGTGTCCACTCAGTATCAACGTATCAACCGGTGGCGGAGGAGGCGGTGGCGGTGGAAGTTCCACTCCACGTTGTGAGCTAGAAATCTCTGACAAAAACATCACCCTGGGAGAAGAAATCACCGTTAAGTGGGAGACAAGTAACGCAACTGAAGTCACCCTCAAAGATGACCGCGGCCGAGTACTATTTACCACTGGCGAGTTCCTCAACCGAGACAAGCAGCAGTACTTCGACCACTCAATCAAATTTAAACCAACTCGAAACACTACCTACACCCTAGTAGCAGAACGAGGTTCACGTGACCGAGAATGTACCGTGAGTGTCAAGCTAGACGATACCATCGTCCTACTGCAAGTTCGTGACCAAGCGCCGCTCGTGTCAGGTATCTCACTAACGCAAGTGCCATACACTGGATTTGAAGCGGGGCCAGTCATGACCATTATGTTCTACATGCTGCTCGTGACCTGGGCTCTCTACATCACGTACGTACTCGTGATTCCCAAGACTCAGCTCGCAGTCGTAACGTCAAACACCCCAGCAACGCGGTCAAATGTTGACCTAATGGTAGCTGCTGAACAAGTGCGACCAGATGTGTTCGCTGCGATGGCGGCGCCAACTATGGCGACTGTCCCAGCCAACCTACCAGTTGCAATGCCAGTAGTGGCCGAAGTAGTCGACACCAACACCATCGAAAACCAAGCCCACGCTTTGCACGCCTTGATTTCAAGTGACGCGGTACGAACCATCTCTGGTATGACAAATGAGGAAAACCAAAGTGACGTTGTAGCTAAAATCGTTGCGGACGCCAAAGGAGCGTTTCCACTAGAAGACGGTTGGGTGGTAATCAACCAATCACGACTAATGGAAATCATCGACACTACTACTCCAGTTGCGATGTCAGCTGCACCAACTGGTGCTGGGTCACTAGCGGAAGCTATCGTGACCGGCAACATCGTAGCGGCGTACCAGATGATTGGAACTCGACCAATGGTTGCCCTCGCTGACGCCGCGGCTGATCTAGACGCACTCTACCGCATCCGAAAAGGCGCAGACGCACAGGTGTCTGACCTGCTCGAAAGTGAGACAGCTAACCTAGCAGACGAGCAAATCGCCGACATGATTGCTGCGCTCACTGGTGCCCTCGACGGAACCTATTCCGACGAAGCAGCAGCGGTTAAAATGGCTATCATGAAAGCCGTTAAGGTAGCCGCGTAGTAGACGCACGCGACCCAACCACAAACCGGTCGGCGCTCATTTGAGCGCCGACCGGTTTGTTTGTGCTTGATGTGCTACCTCTCCGCCTTCTTATACGCTCGCTTCGGACTGTAATTTCACCAGTAGGTCAGTCACACTCATCGCGACCGACTCGCCCGTATCGCGCGACTCGACCGTCACGGTGTTGTTGGCGATATCGGTGTCACCGATAATCAGGAAGTAGGGAAGTCGATCCTTTTTCGCGTTGCGGACTTTTTTCCCCATCGAGTCATTGTGAGTATCGATGGTTGCTCTAAAGCCTGCGGTTTTAAGTTGGTCATACACATGTAGCGCGTATTGATTGTGTACTTCAGCCACGGGGATCACGGCGATTTGCTCGGGCGAAAGCCAGAGCGGAAAATTACCCGCAAAGTGCTCAATCATAATTGCCATAAACCGCTCGAGTGAACCCGCGATTGCCCGGTGAATCATAACTGGCGTTTGTTTGTTGCCTTCATGGTCGATATACTCCAATCCAAATCGTTCAGGCATGACAAAGTCGAGTTGAGCCGTGGCGAGCTGTCGCTCACGCCCAATCGCGTCAAAGAACATAAAGTCCAGCTTAGGTCCATAAAACGCCGCTTCGCCTTCGACTCGTTTGTACGGTAGTTCCAGCCGCTTAGCCACGTCTTCGAGCATCGTCTCGGCCTTCGTCCAGTTGTCTTTGTCTCCTAGGTACTGGTCCGGATCATGAGGGTCGCTCACTGAGAGGGATACCCAGAATTTCCCCTCCTCGTACATCCCTAAGGTCTGGTAGAACTCCTTGATCACGAGCACAATAGCTTCAACCTCTTGATCAATCTGATTAAAAGTACAAAACGCGTGGCCGTCGTCTTGGGTGATACTGCGCACGCGCCCCAGGCCGATGAGTTCACCTGCTTGCTCGTCGCGATATACCATAGTGGTCTCAGCGTAGCGGATGGGTAGTTCTTTATAGGTTCGTGGCTTGCTGGCAAAGATTTGGGTGTGGTGCGGGCAGTTCATTGGCTTCATGACAAACTCTGTGTCACTTTTTCCAGTCACTTTGAATAGCTCGTCGCCAAATTTTTCCCAGTGGCCTGACTTTTTATACAGGTCACTTTTGGTGATGTGGGGAATAGTGACTTTTTGGTAGCCGTACTTTGATTGGATGTCCGAGATTTTATCGACAACCAAGTCCCGCATCATCGTACCTTTGGGGGTAAATAGCGGTAGCCCCGCTCCGACTAGTTCAGAGAACGTAAAGAGATCAAGCTCCTTACCGATTTTGCGATGGTCGCGTTTTTTGGCTTCGGCTAACTGGGTTTCGTAGGCAACCAGATCTTCCTTGGTATTGAACGCTAGTCCGTAAATCCGCGTCAACATCGGGTTTTTCTCATCACCTCGCCAGTACGCCCCAGCGATTTTGTCGAGTTTGAACGCGTCCATTGCCAGGTCAGCCTTAGGGTTGTCTACGTGCCCACCACGACACAGGTCGGTAAAATCACCGCATGTGTACAACGAAATTGCTTCACCCTTCGCTTCGATTTCATCAATCAATTCTAATTTGAACTGGTTACCAACGAACCGTTCACGTGCTACGGCAGCTGTCACTTCCTCGTTGGTGAACTCTGTCCATTTATTCACCAATTTCTTCATCCCTTTCTGGATAGATTTCAAATCTTCTTCCTTGGGAGATTCTCCCGTAGAAAAATCTATATCATAGTAAAACCCGTTATCAATCGCTGGACCAAGGGTCAGTTTGGCGTGTGGATATTGCTCCACCACCGCAGCTGCGAGCAGGTGAGCCAGAGTGTGTCGTTTGTGTTCAAGTTGTTGTTCCATAATGTGTACGTAAGTTATTAAAAAATCGCCCAAGTGAATACGTGAAAAATCACCTACTCACTCGGACGATCTTGCTCGCGGTTCCACCGAGTTTCTGCGTTGGTATGCCAAGCAGCTCTCCATTAAACAGATTAGATGGTATCCCATACATCTCCCCGGGGCTACCCTAGGGAAAACTGTGTCGGCGGTTGGTAAGCGCCACAATCTCTGTGTATGTATCGTACAGCGCACGCTCTAATTTGGCAAACAAAAACCGCGCCGTAGATACGGCGCGGATTCGAACATTTACACCATACTAAGTTCGACCCAGCCACAGAAAGCTCGGAAGTCGGATCTCTTTGATCCAGCAGAAATACCTTTTGTAAAACATAGCTCGATTTGACCTGTACCTAAATCAAAACTTGATCTGATAAAGTCATGTTTGAGAACGGTTAAAGCCATCACTTCAATTTTTTTTTGCTGAAACTGAAGTTTTGCAACCTCCGAGTTTATCGGTTTTCGAATATTTCCGTTTGCTTCTCGAATTCCAACGTGGTACCAAACTGCACCGGAATCTTTTGGCTGGCAGAAAAAATAAAGACCAAGTTGCATGTTGTCCTCCTGTAGGTTGCGTACTTGCAATTGCGAGTACGAGTTTTTCTTTGCAAACGCAAGCAGCTTATTGAGCCTTGACCTGTACAAGCCCCAAAAATCTCGTATACTATAATCATTATGACTACAGCCCAAGCATTGCGAAAAATAGACAAACTCGAGCGAGAACTCGCGGCTGTTAAGGCGGAATTCCTGGCTGATATTCCGTATGATGATGAGTTGTCAGATGAGTTTCAAAAAAAGCTTGATCGAATTGCTAAAGAGCCGGCCATGGCGACGTACGCTGGTCCTGGCAGTTTAGAGAAATTGATTGCTGAGCATGCAAGTTAGGCTGGCAAAAGAATTTCTAAAAAGTGTCAAGCGGCTACCGATATCGGTGCGCAGTAAAACTGAGGTGCAGATTATTTTGTTGAGCATTGACCAAGAGCATCCTTATTTACATACGAAAAAGTTGCAAGGTAAGCCATCTCGTCATTCGTGTCGGGTAGGGAGAGAATATCGCATTTTGTTTGAAATACACGACACGTATATCTATTGTCTCTATGTTGCTCACCGCAAAGATATCTACAAGAAGCTACGTTAATTGATACTGGTTGCTGCTGGAGGTCCATCCAACAGTTTCATCTTGTCGACCAGAATACTTGGTTCGTCGTTGCGGATATTGAGTTTGCCTTTGATGGCGACACAGGTACCAGGGACGAGTAAGTTGCGGTACGTCTCAAAGCACTCAGGGAAGGTGACTAGTTCCATTGATTCGTCTTTGGAGACCAGCTGCACGAAAGCCATTTTGTCGCCTTTTTTGGTGATCAACTCGCGGACGGTTTCAATCATGCCGGCGGTCACCACCGGGACGCCTTGGCGACCATCGCTCTTGACGATTGCTAGTGGGGTACGTTTTTTGACTTCTTCTACAAACTGATCAAGTGGGTGGCCTGATACGTAGATACCAAGTAAATCTTTTTCCCAGATTAGTTTCTGTTCCTGACTAATTGTATCGGTTGGATACAGCGTCAATCCACCGACTTCCTCTATGCCGCCAAACAACGAATCTTGGTTGGCGGCTTTACCGGCCACTTGTTCGCGGTTGTATGACAATAGAACTTCAAGGTTGCCATACAGATGACTGCGCTGCTCAAACCGGTCAAACGCGCCGGTGCAGATCAGCGCCTCAAGGGATTTTTTGTTTAGCCCGCGATCATGGATGCGGGTGAGGAAATCTTGCATCGATTCAAACGTACCGTTTGATTTACGTTCGTCAATGATGATCTCCGCAATCCCAGCGCCAAAGTTTTTGATAGTAGTTAATCCAAATCGGATAGTCTGCGTGCCAGGTACAACCGAGAAATCAGCAAATGACTCGTTGATATCAGGTGGCAAAACGTCAATTCCCATACGCTCGCACTCATGAATGGTGGCGTAGATGCGCTCGGTGTCACCACTATCAGCGGTTAATACCGCCGACATATACTCAACTGGAAAGTTGGCTTTCATGTATGCGGTCTGGTAGGCGACGCGGCCGTATGATGCGGCGTGGGCTTTGTTAAACCCGTAGGCGGCAAACGGCTCGATCAGCGCCCAGAGCTGTTCGGCTTTTTGCGCGGTCATACCGTTGTCGATGAGTCCTTGGAACAGCTTGTCTTTCTCGGCGGCCATAACTTCGGGAATTTTCTTCCCCATCGCTTTGCGGAGTTTGTCAGCCTCGAGCCAGCTGTACCCAGCGAGTTTGATTGAGGTCATCATGACATCATCCTGGTAGGTGATTACGCCGTACGACCGGTCAAGAATGTCTTCGAGGCGCGGGTCGAGAAATGTCACCAGACTAGGGTTATGCTTCCGCTCGATGTACTGCGGAATCATTTCCATTGGGCCGGGGCGATAGAGCGCTACCATCGCGTTGATGTCGTGGATGGTTGAGGGTTTGAGTTGCTTGAGGAACGACGTCATCCCCGTTCCGTTGAGCTGGAACAGACCCATCGTCTCGCCGCGGGCGAGCATTTCAAACGTGAGGGTGTCATCAAGCGGAATGTTTTCGATGTCGACGTCCACATTGCGGATTTTCTTCACGCGCTTGACCGCATCGGCCAAGATAGCCAGGTTTTTGATTCCCAGGAAGTCGAATTTAAGCAGACCAACGCCGTCTTCACCCACGCTGTGCATCTCGTACTGGGTGACAAATTTACCAGTTTTCGAGTCGGGTTGGATGGGGACGTATTGGTTGAGCGGGACGGGCGAAATAACCACCCCGGCGGCGTGCACGCCGATGTGTCTGACGCGTCCCTCGATTTGTTTGGCGAGGTCGATGACTTCACGGCTCTCGGCGTCTTTTTTATACAGCTCCGCCAGTTCTTTCTCCTCGACCAGCGCCCGGTCGATAGTCATTGGGAACCCTTGAGCACCCAGTGGAATCAGTTTTGAGATGCGGTCGCCGGTACTGTAGGCGTGCCCGAGCGCTCTCGCTACGTCACGCACGGCGGCTTTGGCAGCCATGGTTCCAAACGTTCCAATCTGTGCCACTTTATCTTCACCATACTTCTGCTTGGCGTATTCGATGATTTCATCCCGCCGGTTATCGGCAAAATCCATATCAATATCAGGCGCTGATGGTCGCTCGGGGTTGAGGAATCGCTCAAAGGGGAGTTTGTACTCGAGTGGGTCTACGTTGGTGATCCCGAGCACGTAGGTTGTGAGTGACCCAGCGACCGACCCACGAATAGTGGTGAGGATGCCACGCGCGCGGGCTTCCCGCAGCAAGTCACCTACCACCAAGAAATACTTGGCGTAGCCTTTCATTTTGATAACCTCGAGCTCGTAGTCGAGGCGAGTCTTTACCTCGGCGTCAGCAATGTCCATGCCACGCCAGGTCACGCCTTCATACGCCGTGATCTGCAGTTCATCATCTGGCTCCCGTCCACTCTCGATGATGTAGTCGGGGAACACCCAGGCGTCTTGCCCCAGGGTGATTTCGACATTGCATTGCTCAGCGATTTTGACCGTATTGGCGAGTGCCTCGGGAGTATCTGCAAACCACTCTTTCATCTGGGCCTGGGTGGTAAAGGCAAAATTCTCCGCGCCGTCGTGGTTTGACGCGGTATCAACCACGCCACCACTTTGGATTTTGATCATGGTCTCGCGGGCCAGGTGGTCTTCTGGCTTCATATAATAGACGTCGTGCGCAGCCACCAGCGGCGTGTTGGTTGCTTTGGCTAGCGCTTTGATTTTGTCCTGGTTCTCGCTATGGCCAAATATCTCGGGGTGGTGTGTAATCTCGAGGTAGCAGTCATCGCCAAAAGTACTCTTGTACCAGTCGAGCCTCTCCGCTGCCCGCTCGGGTAGGCTGTCTTTGAGCGCCTGGGCAACTTCACCCGCAAACGACGGGATGATACAAATCAGGTCTGCTTTATTTTGCGCGAGCAACTCGTCATCAATCCGGCCTTTGTAGTAGAACCCTTCGGTGTTTGATTTGGTGACCAACTCAATCAGGTTCTGGTATCCCTTAAATGTCTTGGCGAGTAGCACTAGTCTCGACCGCGGGCGGTCAGTCGGGTTTTCTTTATCAAACCGCGTGCGCGGTGCAAGGTACGCATCGAGACCAATGATGGGTTTGATCCCGCTGTACCCACATTGCTGGTAGAAATCAATCACCCCGTACATCGCCCCCGCATCAGTAATAGCCATCGCCGCTTGACCGTCGGCCACCACGGCCGCCACTAATTCTTTGGGTGTTGGTACCGCTTGCAATAGGGAATACATCGAGTGCGTGTGCAGGTGCACAAACTCAGTTGGTAGGGGAGAAGACTTGGGCGTTTCTGACATATTGGGTAGTATAGCAAAATGAAATACATCGTGGGTGTGGATGAAGCGGGCCGGGGGCCACTGGCGGGACCAGTAACCGTGGGATTGGTCAAAATTCCAGCTGATTTTGATTGGGCGCTCGTGCCTGGGGTGCGGGATTCTAAGAAAATCAGCGAGAAGAAACGGGAGGTTATTTATAAACTAGTGCTGGAGTTATACGTGGCAAAGAAGCTGTCGTACGTGGTCAAGTCAGTGTCGGCGGCTTCGATTGATAGTAAAGGGATTGCGCCGGCGATACGGCGGGCGATTGCAGCGGGAATGAGTGATCTAGAGTGTGACCCGGCTGATACGTTTATCAAACTCGACGGGTCGCTGCGCGCACCAGCAGAGTTTACCCAGGAAACCATCATCAAAGGCGACGACAAAGAGCAGGTGATTGGCCTCGCGTCCATCATGGCCAAAGTCACCCGCGATCGATACATGGTGCAGCAGGACGCTCAGTACCCCAAATACGGCTTTGCCGCTCACAAAGGCTACGGCACTAAGTCACACATGGCTGCGATAGCGAGCCACGGCTTCACACCTATCCACCGCCGCAGCTATTGCAAAAACATCCAATTGTTGTAGAATGATTTTAAGTCAAAAAGGAGAGGAAAATTGAGCAAAAGCAAAGTTAAGAAAATGTCCCATGGGTGCCGCCACTGCCCTGAGCGTGAAGATGAGCGCTGCCCACATGGAGGCAATGTGTACAACGGTGTGAAAAAGTGGATTGACTGCCAAAGAAAACCGGCAGTTATAGCTGCAGAACCATTCCTTGGGAAACCTAAGACTTCACAAGAGTTGGTGGTAGAAGCCAGAGCAGCAAGAAAGACGCAGGTCAAGTAAAACAAAGACCCGATCTTCGAAGGCGGGTCTCAGTACTTTAATTTGGCCAGCATGGCTACCGGCCGATACACAACATGATTGTGTATCGGTTTTTTTATACTGAGTAGTACTTTAGAGCATTCCAGGAATCGCCGGCGGGCTAGAGCCGCCGATTCGGAGTTAAATTCAAAACAATCGCTATGCTCATTTTTTCATTTTTCCTTGCCTTTTTCACACAATTTGCTATAGTTCTGGCCACTAATACAAATATCTATGGTAGTACGAATGCGACATACGCGGGCTCACACCGCAAACAGACGATCTCATCACGCGCTTGAAGCGCCGACGCTAGCGACCTGCGCTAACTGCGGATCACATCACCGACCACATCACATGTGTCAGGCTTGTGGATTCTACAAAGGCCGCTTGGTGATTGATATGCAAGCCAAAACCGAAGCCCGAACGGCCCGGATAACTGCTAAAAAGGAAGCTATCAAAGGACAGCAAGCCACTGAGGAAGTAGAAAATGTCGCCGACGCGGCTCCAGGAACCGGTTCAGAAGTAACGCCAGACCAAATCCCTGCTGGCAAAGGGGCAGCCATCGCCGCTCCAGAGATGGCCAAAGAAAAGCACTCAACTCCGCGCAAAGAACAGGCCGCTTAATCCCCATCAGTACCGCTGCTTGCGGTACTTTTGTTCCGTATCCCTGGTATACTAGTAAGCAGTAATAGTTTAGTACATTTTAAGTCATGGCCAATCGACACTTATCGCGCAGCATTGTTCTCCAGTCACTCTTTGAGTGGGATTTGAACGGATTAGAAAAACGGGCCGTGCACGATGTACTCGAGCGCAACGTAGCTGAATTTGCACCAAACAAAACCGACACGCCATTTATGACCAAGCTGCTCGACGGCGTGATGGGCAAACAAACCGAGATAGACCTCGTTATCGAAAAAGCTGCCCCTGAGTGGCCGATTGATCGCATCTCACCAGTTGATCGCAACATTTTACGTTTGGGTTTATTTGAACTCCTATTCGCCGACCGGTCAGAAGTCCCGGCCAAGGTTGCCATTAACGAAGCTATCGAGCTCGCCAAACAGTTTGGCGGCGACAACAGTAGTCGGTTTGTCAACGGTGTACTCGGAGCAGTGTACAAAGAAATCGGTGAACCAGGTAAAGACGAGCAGGGCAATAAACGTAAAAAACAAGTGTCTTTTGAAGACATGCCCATCCAGCGTTTGTCAGGTGCGGTGGTGTACGCCGAGCACGAAGGCCAGATGTACCTAGCGCTAGTACACGACATATTTGGACACTGGACCCTCAGTAAGGGTAAAATCGAAGCGGGAGAAACTGTCGAAGACGGTGCTAAGCGTGAGCTCAAAGAAGAGATCGGCCTAGACATCACTATCGAAGCTGAGCTCGGCAACAACGAATACGTTGCCAGTAACCCAGAGTTGGGCAAAGTCCGCAAACAAGTCCACTACTACCTCGCGCAGGCAGAGTACACCGAACTAGTCCTCGAGCAAAAAGGCGGTCTCGACGACGCCAAATGGTTCAAAGTAGCCGAAATCCTCGATCTTAATTTCTACGAAGACATTTTACCGATTGTCACCAAAGCCATCACTATGCTAGTTGGCAGGAGTGGTAAATAATGCTATCTTCCAACTACCTATCGTTATCCAGTTATGGCCGAGTACGAACCAAATCCAGATTTACAAAAATTACAGACTATCATTGGGGCCCAATTCTTGGACCTCGATTTGTTGCGCTCAGCCATCACGCACCGGTCATATTTGAATGAGCACAAAGAAGCAACTTGGGATCACAACGAACGCCTCGAGTTTCTGGGGGATGCTGTGCTCGAACTAGTGGTGACTGATTTTCTTTACAAAAAGTACCCCGAAAAACCAGAAGGCGAACTCACCGCCGTGCGGGCGGCGCTCGTGAACACCGTCTCGCTCTCAGCGGCGTCGGAAAAACTGGGGGTCAATGAGTTTTTGCTGATGAGCAAAGGCGAGGCTAAAGACGTCGGTCGGGCCCGGCAGTACATCCTCGCAAATATATTTGAAGCGTGTATCGGTGCGTTGTACATGGATCAGGGCTACGACGTGGCGCAGACATTTATCGCCACCAACCTGTTCCCTAAAACCGATGAGATTGTCAACAAACGCCTCTGGCAAGACGCCAAAAGCCGGTTCCAAGAACTGGGTCAAGAGCACCACAGCGTGACGCCAACCTACGAAACCGTCGCCCAGGAAGGACCCGATCACGACCGCGTGTTTACCGTCGGGGTGTTCCTGCGCAAAGAACAAATCGCCGTCGGAACCGGCCGCTCCAAACAAGAAGCCGAGCAGGCTGCTGCCGAAGCCGCGATGAAACAGAAAGGTTGGGACAACTAGCGTGCTAGAATAATTGCATGCAATCAGCTCGTCAAGGATTCACACTCATCGAAATACTGGTGGTCATTTCGCTTATTGGGATTCTAGCCTCGATAGTCGTTTTTTCAGGAAGTGAAGCCCGACAGGGGGCTGCTCTCACCAAAGAAGCAGCGACCCTAGAGCAGTTGAACCTGGCGATGAAATTGTACCGAGAAACCACGGGGCACTATCCGCCTAGTGTAGACAACTGTTCGATATGTAGGCTGCGCCCTGGTAGTAGTTATAACTATCCCCAAGCGCAAACTCGTTGGCAGTCGGTAGTCGCAGCACTCGCGCCAGACTATATTGGTAGCTCGATTAGTGCCGATGCCTGGGGCAACCCCTATGCGTACGATAACAATTATCGGTTTGCCAACTCTAGTTTATACACCATTCTATGCAGTATGGGGCCAGATGGTGTGCTGCAGACGTTTTTGCCGGCTAATCAATCTGACTACGTGTTGACTCAGCCCGATCCACCGGTGCGGGGTGATGATATTTGTTTATTTATATTATAATTATTATATGTTACGGGTGCCAATCAATCGGTTGTCTGGATTCACCTTATTGGAGGTGATGGTGACAGTGACTATCGTTGCTATTTTGACAACGGTGGTAGTTACTAGTTTTGGCACGGCCCGAGAACAGGCCCGTGATGCGCAGCGAAAAACTGATTTGCGTACTGTCGAGGCTGCGCTAGCGTTATATAAGAACAAGTACGGCAGGTACCCGGCGGCCTGCAATGGCCCGACTACAGGTAGCACACCAGAATTTTCAGGACAGGTCGGAACCGCCCATGTCTGCCCCTTAGACAGTGTTCAATATATCGTTGGACTGGCACCAGAATTTATGCCAAAACTGCCGGTTGACTTGAAATTAAACGGGGATGATTCAGGGTTTGTGTATGCAGTAAATACTGAAGGATCGGTCTACAAATTTATGGCCCTCAATACGGTCGAAACTGAGGTAGTGGGGCTAGGGGACGAATTCTCGCGCTGTGACCCTAGTTGGCTCTTAGGTACTGGTTCGACGTCTTACCAAGACCCTGGGCTCTGTCGACGCACACCAACTGCCGCGGGAGGTGCAGGGTCTAATCCAACTGTAGTCTGTGCCAATGCTATACGCTACGAAACATCATATGCTGTTTCAGCAGGCTTTTCTTCAGACAGTCGCGGGTCGACTAATCCAGATCGCGGTCAGGAATATGATACAGAGATTATCCGCTGTGGCTAAGGGATAACTGACGTCGTCCAACTTGATTTCAGTGGTAGTATCTATATATTATGTTTGCCCGTCGCGGATTTACCCTCATTGAAGTCCTAGTGACTATTTCCATCATTGCTATTTTGGCGAGTATTATTTACGTGAGTTTTGGAGAAGCCAGAGAAAACGCCCGCAACAAAGCTTTGACAGTTGAGCTAAAAGAGGTGCAGCTAGCACTCGAGACATACCGCGCGCAAAAAGGTTTTTTCCCGCTACCAGCTGCACCCTGTCAGGTGACAGGGGCTGGCGAACTGTATGCTACTGACAACTGCAGTACTCCCTACATTTCAAACCTGATGCCAGAATTTATTTCGACTTTGCCTAGTAGTGCTGATTCCGGTAACGATAATTGTGCCATCGAGTATCGCACCGACACAATTGGGAGTTGGTTTAAATTAACCGCGATCAACTGCCTGTCTGGTGTCGATGCGACCACCGGTGCAGGTCCAAACAAACCGCTTGCTCGATGTTCCAATATATGTAGTCCAGTTGGTAGGTGTAATCCAGTAACCACGACTTATTACGAGTCGGTCGCGGTATATAGTCTGGGCGGTCAGTGCCAATAACTTATGTACCTCAAAGAACTCACCATCAATGGCTTCAAATCCTTCGCTAAAAAAAGTGAGTTGGAGTTTTCGGCACCGATTACGGCTATCGTTGGTCCCAACGGTTCTGGTAAAAGCAATGTTGCGGAAGCGTTTCGATTTGTCCTTGGAGAGCAGTCGGTCAAATCATTGCGCGGTAAACGCGGTGAGGACCTCATTTGGGGCGGTAGCGAGAGTTCAGCCCGCGGTAACCGGGCGAGTGTGGAGGTAGTGTTTGACAATACCGCCCGGACGTTTGCGCTGGATTACGATCAGATCACTATTGAACGGATTGTGCATCGTGACGGGCAGAACGAATATAAACTTAACGGCACAGCCGTTCGACTCAAAGACATCCACGAATTACTAGCCGAGGCTCACATCGGATCGACTGGTCATCACATCATCTCCCAAGGTGAAGCTGATCGGGTTATTACTGCTAGCGCTCGAGAACGGCGCGAAATGATCGAAGACGCCCTTGGCCTCAAGGTCTACCAGATCAAAAAAGCTGACGCTACCCGCAAACTAAACAAAACCCTCGAAAACATCACCCAGGTAGCCTCGCTGCGCCGAGAAGCGGCACCACATTTAAAATATTTAAAAAAGCAGGTCGAGCGAGCCGAACGGTCATTAGCTGTCCAAACCGAACTCAAAACCGTCTACGCTGAATACCTCAAACGTGAAGATTTATATCTAGCGTACCGCTACGACACCATCATGCAAGATCAGATTGCGCCCACAGCCGAGCTCGCCACCCTGACAACAAGTATTGCAACGCTCAAACAGCAACTCGATACCATGAATATAACACCCGACACGAGCGCGCGTGACGCAGCCGACCAAGCGCTCCAGCAGGCACGTACTGCCAGGGTAGACGCAGAGCGTACACTCAGCACCATCAAAGGTCAGATAGCGCTCCTGGAGCGTCGGATTACGCAAGCAGCGGTCCTTGCTAGTGCACCCGCCCCACAGTTGATTCCGCGCGCCAAACTACAGAGTTTGATCACGGCCATCACTGCCTCAGCCGAAAAAGCGCTTACCCGTCAAGACGCCAGCACTATCGAACGCGCGCTGCGTGACGTCATTAGTCAGCTGACCCAGTTCATCGACCGCCAAGAGGTAGTCAAGGTAGACGCCACCCTCGCTGATAAAGCCGAACTAGAGACTGTGGAGCAACAACTAGCTCCAGCTGAGCAAGCCCTGCAGGTGCTGCAAGAAAAAGAAGATCAGGCCCTAGCAGCTCTGACAACCACACGGCAAGAGTTGGAACATACCTCTAGCCAGCAACACGAATCAGAACGGACGATGTTTACCCAGCTTGGGCGTGAGCGAGAGTTGCGTCAGCGGGTCACCATCATGCAAACGGAACTACAAGTGATTGAGCGAGATCGAGGTGAGTTCAAACGCGAGCTGCAAGAGGCGGTGGCGCTCCTCGGGCGGGCCGCGTCTGACTACCTATCGCATAACCTGGTTACTACTAAGGGGGACACCATTCCTGATACCGAAGTATATACCGAAGACCGACAGCAGCAACGGGAGCGCCGGCGCGACCTCGAACGGCTCAAAATCCGCCTTGAGGAATTAGGGATTGGTGCGACCAATGAGTTGCAAAAAGAATACAAAGACGCCCAGGAACGCGATGAATTCCTGGCCAAAGAAACTGCCGACCTCGAATCATCAGTCGAGAACCTCAACTCACTGGTGGCCAACATGGATGCGCAGTTACACGAGCAATTTATTATCGGAATTGAGAAAATCGCCACTGAGTTTAACCGGTTTTTTACCCTGATGTTTGGCGGCGGGGAAGCCAAGCTAGAACGAGTAAAACTCAAACACAACCAAGACGACGAAGCTGAGGACACCGAGCGGTTGTTGATTGAAGAAGGGGTGGAGTTACATGTCGCACTACCTAACAAACGAGTGAAGGGTCTACAGATGCTCTCCGGCGGAGAGCGGGCACTGACCTCGATTGCGCTGATATTTGCCATGAGCCAAGTCAACCCACCACCATTTATCATCCTCGACGAGACCGACGCGGCGCTCGACGAAGCCAACAGTCGTCGCTACGGTGACATGATTCAAGCCTTAGCCCAGAAGTCGCAATTGGTCCTGATCACCCACAACCGAGAAACCATGAGCCGAGCCGGCATCCTCTATGGCATCACCATGGCAGGAGATGGTATATCAAAAGTCCTGTCAGTCAAGTTCGACGAAGCCGCAGTGAACGCCAAGTAATACCAAGCCCACAAAACCGTTTACCCGCACAATGGCGTCATTGTGCGGGTAAACACTTCATTTGGAGGGTGTGGGAGGGGTTTAGCAACCGGGTAATCTGGGTGAGGGTATTGCAATAGTCAGGCGAGCTTTCCGGGGATACCCTCGATTCGTACCTCCCTCCGCGGGCAAACCAAACACTCGCAGTGGTAGCGCGCTCGTCAGACGGTCCGATAGTCCCCTCGACACGTTGGTCAGTAAAACAAAGCCACCAATAAACCCATCAAAATACTCCAATCGATTGGAGTATTTTTTACTAATTTGGTGGGTGGAATCGGGTGTGGTGGCGGGTCGCTTGGGTTTGGTGTTGCAATAGTCAGGCGAGCTTTCCGGGGATACCCTCGATTCGTACCTCCCTCCGCGGGCAAACCAAACACTCGCTGCGGTAGAGCACACGTCAGACGGTCCAATAGTCCGCTCGATACGTTGGTCAGTAACACAAAGCCACCAATAAACCCATCAAAATACTCCAATCGATTGGAGTATTTTTTACTAATTTGGTGGGTGGAATCGGGTGTGGTGGTGGGTCGCTTGGGTTTGGTGTTGTAATAGTTAGGCGAGCTTTTCGGGGATACACTCGATTCGCGTCCGCTCGCTGAGTTCATCGCTCAAACACTCGCTGTGGTGGAGCACTCGTCAGGTGGTCCGATAGTATCCCTTGATACGTTGGTCAGTTAAAGACCAATCATGCAATACCGTGCGTTAGTACCACTACCGCGGTTGTTTGGCGTGTGCACTCAGCGACGCCAGGAGTCGAGTGTACCGACGAAAAGACCGTCGTGCTATTTCTAACAAAACTCTGAAAACGTTCCGCTATTCCTCTCCAGCAGTTCCCGGTCATTACTCCACTATCTCAAAATCGAGTTGTCGTTCTTCAGCGTCGGCTCGCACTAGTTTTACTCTCACCTCATCTCCTAGACGGTACACCTTACCGGTCTTTTGACCTTTGATGCGGTATTTTTTAGCTTCGTGCTCGTAGAAGTCACCCTTGAGGCTGGATAGTTTGACCATGCCTTCGCAGAGCGCTTCTTGTTCTTGCACGTAGATACCCCAGTCGGCTACACCGGTAATGATGCCGGCGAACTCGTCACCGATTTTGTTCATCATGTATTCAACTTGTTTGAATTTGATAGAGTCGCGCTCGGCTTTGGTGGCTTCACCTTCTTTGTTGGAAGCGTGGACACAGGTAATCTCCAGTGCGCCGGTTTCTTTTGGTCCAACCGTCACACTATCGAGATGCTTTCGCAGTAATCGATGGGCGAGTAGGTCGGGGTAGCGGCGGATAGGTGAGGTGAAGTGGGAGTAGTATTTAAACGCGAGCCCAAAGTGCCCGATGTTTTTAGTGCTGTAGATGGCTTTGGCCATACTGCGGATGGCGGCGGTTTTGATGAGGTTTTCCTCTGGCTTACCTTCAACTGAATGCATTAATCCGTTGAGAGCTTTGGCACCAACTGTACCTTTTTCGGTTTCGAATTCGTGACCAAGCGCGTGCGCAAATATTGCCAGTTCCTCGATTCTGTCAGGGTTTGGCTGGTCATGGATTCGGTATACAAACGCTAGTTCGGTGTTACGTTTTTTAGCTTCATCATTTACATGTTTTGAAACTTCACGGTTGGCAAGAAGCATAAAATCCTCAATCATCATCATGGTTTCAGTCCGGTCTTTTTTGTACGCGCGAATTGGTGCGCCGCGTTCATCGAGTTCGAACTTTACTTCTGGTTGTTCAAACGCGATTGCTCCGGCTTTGTATCGTAGTTTTCGTAGCTTACGCCCGAGCGTCATCATGGTGGTCAACTCGTCAAAGTAATCACCAGCACCATTGTCGAGCACTTCTTGAGCGTCTTGGTAGCTAAACCGTTTGTCGGAGTGGATAACAGTCTGTCCGTACCATTCGTCGACGACTTCGGCATCAGCCGTAAGTTCAAAAATTGCTGAGAACGCTAGTCGGTCTTCGTTTGGTCGGAGCGAACAGAGATCGTTTGATAGGATTTCTGGCAACATCGGGATCACTCGGTCTACCAGGTAGATCGAAGTGGCTCGTTCTTTGGCTTCAGTATCGAGCGCTTCACCTGCAACTACATAATGAGATACGTCAGCGATGTGAATACCGATCGACGTGTTTCCGTTTGGTAGCGTTTGGATTGACAGCGCATCGTCAAAGTCTTTCGCGTCATGTGGGTCGATGGTCATGGTAGTAACCCCTCGGACGTCCCGCCGTTTTGGGTCAGCAATTGCTGCTGCAAATATTTGCTCTTGGCGGTCGTATAGATCCTGAGCCGCGGCTTGGACGTTTTCAGGGAAGTCAGTCCCAAATCCACCGGAACGAATAATCGCCTGCATTTCAGTTTCGTGGTCACCAGCGCGTCCGAGTATCTCGACAATCTTTGCGATCGGGTCAGCCTTTGCGTCGGTCCAGCTGTCGATCTCAACAGCGACCTTCATTCCCATATCGTTTACGGTCGTATCAGGCAGTAGGGGGCGAATGTGAATCCGGTGGTTGTCTGGTGCGAGGTATCGTACTGATGCGCCGTCGACCGTTTTTTCTTTTACCACGCCGATTAGTTCTCGGTGGGCTTTGTGAGTAACGGCTGTTACTTTTCCACCTTGACGTCGTCCGAGTACCGGCGGGTTCAGTTCCACTTCAACCAGGTCGCCGTCGAGCGCAAACCCGAGGTCCTCGCGAGTGATCAGGAGGTCTTCGGCGTAATCCTCGTGCTTAACAAATCCAGTACCTTTTCCGCGGACAAGAATCTGTCCTTCAATAGTTGTGTTCATATGGAATGCAGTATAGCAGGTGAGAGCGGTATTGCCAGATTAGGAGTACGTTGTTGACGTTTTGTTTTATTCTGCTATGCTAGCGTCCACTACAGATGAGGGAGCGAGCGACGTGGGTAAATACTTTTACACATGTCCGAGCGAGCGAAATTTGTATAAATTCTCAAATTTATATGTTAATGATGCGTTTACAACGAGTTGGTCGCAAGAACGACCCTGCCTACCGAATTGTCGTTACCGACAAGCGAACGGGTGTTAAAAGCGACAAGCACGTCGATCGAATTGGTTCGTACAATCCCAAGTTAAGTACGATTATTTTAGACAAAGACAAAGCTGCTCAGTGGTTGGCTCAGGGCGTACAGCCATCAGTAACGATGCACAACATCTTGGTCTCACAAGGAGTGATTGATGCCAAGAAAATCAACCCCCTACCAAAAAAGTCACCAATTGTAGACGAAGAAGCAATCAAGAAAGCTGAAGCAGCCGCTGCTAAAAAAGTCGCTGACGAGAAAGCTGCCGCCGAAGCCGAAGCGGCTGCCAAAGAAGTAGCGGTAGCAGAAGAAGCTGCGGCAGAAGAAGTAGCTCCTGAAGCCGAAGCTGAAACTCCAGCCGAAGAACCGGTTGAGGAGCCAGCAGTAGAAGTAGTGCCTGAGGAAACTCCAGCGGCCGAGGTCGAAGCAGAAGTAAAAGCCTAGCTCTCGATAAATGTTTTGCCCGTACTGGCATTGACCAGCGCGGGCTTTTCTCGTATTATTTTAGGAGCAACGCACACACTGTGTCGAATGCTTATACATAACGATAAGAACCGAAAATATGGAACAGCACGAAGATAAGCAATTTCTTGAACACGTGGTCAAATCACTGGTTGATTTCCCGGAATCAGTCAAAATCAATCGTACTGTCGATGAGATGGGGGTCCTCCTCACCCTTGACGTCCACGCGGATGACATGGGCAAAATCATTGGCCGCAGCGGTAACACCGCCAAAGCCATCCGCACTTTGTTGCGCGTAGTCGGGATGAAGCACGAGGCCAGAGTAAACCTCAAAATCAACGAACCAGAAGGTGGACAACGAATGGACCGAGAAACCTCAGAGGCAATGCAAGAAGATAATGGTGGGTCGGCCGACGCTGAGAAGAGTCTAGACGACGCCATTGCAGACCTCAAGATTTAACTGAGAGAGGAAAACAAAATGATGGAGCAGATCTTCAGAGCTAAAGTTGCCCAACACCCTGACATCAAAGCTATTTTGCTAGAATCTGAAGCTAGGGAGTTACTCAAGGTCTACGACACTGACTACTACTGGGGTACTGGAGCCGATGGTTCCGGTCAAAACCGCATGGGAAAATTGTGGATGAAGTTGCGAGCAGAGCTACAGTAATTAGGGTAGGTCTACTAGAATCAGTACATTGTGGTACAATTTTGGTATGACCAAGCTCGAACAAGCCATTGAAACACTAAAATCTTTACCGGAAGAAGATCAGAACTTTTATGCTGAATGGATTTTGGGGGGTACTAGTACTAATGATGCCTATGAATTGTCTCCAGAGGAACTTGCAGAGCTAGATACTCGTCTGGCGTCAAAAGAACCATCTATCCCAGCTGAAGAAGTGTTCGCAAAATTTGGGTTGTAGGTATGCGCACATTAGTTTTTTCCGTAGCGGCACAAAGAGATATTGACTCCATCTATTCTTACTCAACGACTGTGTGGGGTGAAAATCGAGCAAAGCGAACGCTTGCTGATATTAAACAAGTAGCCCAATTAATTTGCGACCATCCTGAGCTGGGTCGTAAAACCGTCCGTACAGACGTCTGGCAAAAGTCAGTTTCTCGATTACCTTTTGTGTTGCTATATAAAGTATGTGGCCAAGAGCTGCTAGTGCTACAGCTAGTACATACAAGTCGTGATCATAACTCATGAATTTCCACGTCATCACCATTTTTCCAGATATCTGTCGAGCGTACACAGACGCCAGTGTGTTGGGGCGGGCGCAGAAAACTGATAAGGGTAAGGGAGCCAAAGTGCGGGGGAAGAAAATCTCGGTGGAGTATTACGATCCGCGTGACTACACCACTGGTAATCATAAAAAGGTGGACAACAAACCGTACGGCGGTGGGCCAGGGATGGTGATGATGGCGGAACCAGTCCTCAAAGCCTGGCAAAAAGCGGTTGGTCGCAAAACCGTCGCCCTGAAACAAAAGAAAGTAAAGACGCTAATCATGTCGCCGCGCGGCGCGGTGTTTACGCAAGCACTCGCCAAAGAATACGCCCAAAAATATGACCACCTAGTGTTGATTAGTGGTCGCTACGAAGGAATCGATGGTCGAGTAAAGACGGCCTTGAAGGCCCAAGAGATATCAGTCGGGGACTACATCCTCACCGGAGGGGAGTTGCCCGCGCTCACCATCATCGACAGTGTCTCGCGCCAGGTACCCGGTGTGCTTGGTGACATCGATTCACTTGAAGACGACCGCAACACTACCGGCGAAACCTATACGCGACCAGAGACAATCGAGTGGAAGAAAAAGCCGTACTCGGTCCCGACTGTGTTGCTGGAAGGGAATCATAAGAATATTGAGGATTGGCGCAAGGGATAAAGGGTTGCATAATTCATAATACGTAATACAATACGTATTATGAATAGCGTTACAAAAAAGAAAGTCACCTTGATGCTGGATGCTGATGTGTATGAAGCGATCAAACGCAAAGTTGGCGCGCGGAAAATCGGTGCCTACATTAGTCAGCTCACTCGACCGCACGTGGTGGAGTCTGATTTGGAGGCTGGGTACCGAGCTATGGCGGCTGATGAGGAGCGTGAGCGTGAGGCGGCAGTCTGGGTCAAAGGCGCCACCGAAGAAATCGTGGGTGATAATAGTTGGCCGTTTGAACCACCAAAATCATGGCGATAAATCGAGGTGAGGTTTGGTGGGTAGATTTTGATCCGTCCACTGGATCAGAAATAAAAAAGATTCGACCAGCGGTAATTGTTAGTGTAAATAGTGCCAATCATGCTTTAAGGCGAGTGCAGGTTGTTCCGCTGACTACTAATGTCACTCGCGTGTATCCAGGAGAGTGTCTGGTATTGGTGCAAGATACCCAATCAAAGGCCATGACAGACCAGATTAGGACGATTGATACAGAGCGTTGTGGCGAACGATTGTCGATAGTATCTGCTGATGACATGTCGAACCTTGAAGATGCGCTGCGGGTGCAGTTAGGGTTGTAGTGCTCAAGAAGATAACGTAAGCCTTGCAAAGATTTGTATATGCCGTATACTCCTGACCACATACGCAAATAGCGATCTCGGATGAGTTCTGATTGGGAGATGATTCGCGGAGGTATATTCACACGCCAGTGATGATTTTATTATTCCGATAGAACAGTAGAAAAGAATATGGAGCGCCTTGGGCGCGTCATTTTCCTTTGCCTGTTGTGTCTAACCTGTCGCACACATATGAATGAAGTATCGATTGGGCATTTGCCACAGAAGCGATTTGAGAAAGCGCATGCGCCTCGCATCCCGCTACCAGACCTCATCGAACCACAACGTGAATCATTCACGTGGTTTGTTGAGACTGCGCTGAAAGAAATCTTTAAAGAATTTTCACCAATTTCTGACTACTCTGAAAAGAAGTTTGAAATGGCGTTCAAAAAGTACGAACTGGGAGAACCAAAATACACACCAGAATTTGCCAAAGCCAACAAGCGAACCTACGAAGCGTCATTGCGTGCAACGGTTGTGCTCAGAAACAAAACCTTTGAGTCGGAAAAAGAGCAGGAAATATTTATGGCTGACGTACCGGTGATGACCGCCAACGGAACGTTTATCATCAACGGTGTGGAGCGAGTTATCGTGCCGCAGCTGGCGCGATCATACGGTATTTTCTTTACCGCCAACGACGTCAAAGGCAAGACTATGTTTGGGGCTAAAATCATCCCAGCGCGCGGAGCGTGGGTTGAAATCGAATCAGAAGCCGGCGGGATTATCGTCGTCAAAATCGACCGCAAGAAGAAGTTTCCTATCACGTCACTCTTACGTGTACTTGGGGTAGAGAAAGACGCTGACATGATCAAACTCATGAGTGGTATCGAGCGTGGTGAGGAATACATCAAAGCGACGCTCGAGAAAGATCCAGCTAAAACCACCGACGAAGCGTTTATTGAGATCTACAAGCGACTACGTGATGGAGACCTTGCGACTGTAGACAACGCACGTGAATTTGTGAAATCTATTTTTGCTCCAGAGCGATACGATCTGTCTGAAATCGGTCGTCACCACTTCAACAACCGTAATGACCGACCAATCGACGCTAAAGCAACTGCTGAGCGAACGATTTCTATTGAGGACATGCGACTCATTCTAGAGCACATCATCAAGTCAAACCATGACATCAACGCCAAGCCAGATGATATCGACCACCTCGGGTTCCGTCGTGTACGGTACTTTGGAGAAATGCTCCAGCAGCGAGTGCGAGTTGGTATGACCCGCATGAAGCGAAACATCCAGGATCGAATGAGTACAATCGAAGCCGAGACATCCCTCCCGATGCAGATCATCAACCCACGACCATTGCAAGCAGCAATCAAGGAATTCTATACCACTAACCAGTTGTCACAGTTCTCGCAACAGCAAAACATTCTAGCAGAGGTAGAACACTTGCGAACGCTGTCAGCGCTTGGGCCAGGTGGACTCACGCGAGAGCGGGCCGGATTTGAGGTGCGCGATGTACACCCGTCCCACTACGGACGACTGTGTCCAATCCATACGCCGGAAGGGCCAAACATTGGTTTGATCTTGCGTCTAGCGATGTATTCTCGAGTAAACCGATTTGGCATCATCGAGACGCCGTACATGAAAGTCGTTAAAGGCAAGCTAACTGATGAAGTAACATTTTTCAACGCTCACGAAGAAGAAAAATTCACCATTGCGCACTCCGCGATCGAGGTAGATGACAACGGCAAAATCAAACTAGATTTTGTTGAAGCTCGTATGAAGGGAGAGCCACGACTCGTTGCTCGCGAAGACGTAGAGTACATTGACATCGCGACCAACCAGCCGTTCTCAGTAGCGACGTCCATGATTCCGTTTTTGAACCACGACGACGCCAACCGTACGTTGATGGGTTCAAACATGCAGAAACAGTCGACACCGTGTGTGATTCAAGAAGCACCAATGGTAGCGACAGGCGTAGAAGCCATGTCAGCCCGAGATGTCGGAAGAGTAATCTACGCGCACGAAGCTGGCGAAGTGACGGACGCTGACGCGCGACAGATTGTTGTCAAAGAAAAAACTGGCAAGCCACGAGTGTATGAATTAGCGCAGCTCCAGCGCACCAACGACTTCTCAGCCTTCCAGCACCGACCATCGGTATCGGTGGGGCAAAAAGTCAAACGAGGAGACTTGCTTGCTGACACCACTTCAACTGACAACGGTCAGATTGCGGTCGGACAAAACGCCATGGTGGCATTCATGTCATGGAACGGGGCGAACTACGAGGATGCGATTATCATCTCAGAACGACTGGTGAAGAAAAGTAAATTCTCTTCCATTCACCTTGACGAGCTCGAAGTGGCGGTACGTGACACTAAACTTGGACCAGAAATCACCACCCCAGACATCCCGAACGTATCAGAACTGAAACTCCGGAACCTAGATGAGACTGGTGTCATCCGCATTGGAGCGGAGGTCCGACCAGGAGATATTCTCGTCGGTAAAGTAACCCCTAAAGGCGAAACCCAACTGACTCCAGAAGAACGACTCCTGCGATCTATTTTTGGTGAAAAAGCCAAAGACGTCAAAGACACTTCACTCCGGCTCGAGGCTGGAAAACGCGGTCGAGTGATCGGCGTGCGGATTTTTACCCGCGAAAACGGTGACAATCTCGAAAGTGGTGTCATCAAGAAAATTCTCATTACGGTAGCTCAGGTCCGAAACGTCTCAGTCGGGGACAAACTCGCTGGACGACACGGTAACAAGGGAGTTATCTCCCGCATCTTGCCCGAAGAAGATATGCCCTACACGGCTGACGGAACGCCAGTTGATGTGATTTTGACACCGCTTGGTGTGCCGTCACGTATGAACCTCGGACAGATTCTAGAGTTGCACCTGGGGATGGCGGCTCACTCGCTTGGGTACCAAGCCATCGTACCGCCTTTTGCCGGCGCTGACGAAAACATGGTTAAAGCAGAACTCAAAGCGGCTGGACTACCAACTGACGGTAAAATCCAGCTGCGAGATGGTCTCACCGGAGAAGAATTTGGTGAGCGTACAGCGGTCGGGTTCATGTACATTTTGAAACTGCACCACATGGTGGAAGACAAAATCCACATGCGATCAATCGGGCCGTACTCATTGATTACGCAGCAGCCACTGGGTGGAAAGGCGCAGATCGGTGGGCAGCGGTTTGGGGAAATGGAAGTCTGGGCGTTGCTTGGGTATGGAGCGGCCTACACGCTGCGCGAAATGCTCACTATCAAGTCCGACGATATCATCGGCCGGTCAGCTGCGTTTGACGCGATTGTGCGCGGTGAGAAAATCAGTCACCCACATACTCCAGCCGCGTTCAACGTGTTGTTGAACCAGCTGCGTGGACTAGCACTTGATGTCAAACTCGAACGGGAAGAACGACCACGTCACAATTATCGGGAAGCTGAATCAGCGTAATTAGTTTGCTTATGGAAGAATCAACATTCAAAAAAACTGAGTTCAAAAAGCCACCAATGATCCCTACTAACTACACTAGTGTTGGACTCAAACTGGCTAATCCAGAAACCATTCTCGAATGGTCATGGGGAGAGGTGACCAAACCAGAAACCATCAACTACCGCACCCAGCGACCAGAGAAACACGGTTTGTTTGATGAACGGATTTTTGGTCCGGTTGAAGACTACGAGTGTAGCTGTAAAAAGTATCGTGGCATCCGGTACAAAGGTATCATCTGTGAAAAATGTGGAGTAGAAATCACTCGGGCCATCGTGCGACGGGACCGCATGGGTCACATTGACCTATGTGTACCGGTATCACACATCTGGTTTTTGCGAGGTGTACCCTCACGCATCGCGATGATCCTTGGGATTACCGCATCATCAGTAGAAAAAGTGATCTATTTTGCCGGCTACATCATCACTAAAGTAAGTGAAGGTGACCGAGCGCGCATCATGAGTGAGCTCGAAACAGAATACAAAACCAAACTCAAATCACTCCAAAATGAAGAAGCACGAGCCGCTCTCAAAACCCGCGCTGACGAAACTGCCAAAGAAATCAAGTCAATCCAGCAGGGAACTGTGCTTGATGAAGCGACCTTCCACAAATTCTCTATCAAATACTCAACGTTGTTTGAGGCCAAAATTGGGGCTGAATCAATCCATGAAATATTCAAAAACATCGACCTCTCAAAACTAGCCGATGAGCTCGAAGAGCGATACACCAAAGCCGGTGCGATGGAGCGACTCAAAATCGACAAGCGATTGACGCTCATCCGCGGGATGATCCATGCTGGTGTACGACCAGAATGGCTGTTCCTGACCCGCTTGCCAGTGGTTCCTCCAGCTATCAGGCCGATGGTTGCGCTCGAAGGTGGGCGACACGCTTCATCTGATCTCAACGACCTATACCGACGGGTGATCAACCGTAACAACCGTTTGAAAAAGTTGATCGACATTCAGGCACCAGACGTGATTCTTCGCAACGAAAAACGAATCATGCAGGAAGCGGTAGATGCGTTGATCGACAACTCCATCCGTCACGGTGGCGGTGCATTTTCAGCGATGAGCCAAGCCCAACGACGGCCGCTCAAATCACTGTCTGATTACCTGAAATCAAAGCAAGGATATTTCCGTCAGAACCTACTTGGAAAACGAGTGGATTACTCGGGACGATCTGTAATTGTCATTGGGCCGGACCTAGCCCTTGACCAGTGTGGTTTGCCAAAACACATGGCACTCGAGCTGTTCCGACCGTTTGTTATCGCTCAGCTACTCAAACAAGAGTTGGCGTATAACATTCGCGGTGCCGGACGATTGATCGAAGACGGTGTGCCAGAAGTTTGGGCCATTCTCGAAGACATCATCAAAGTAAAATACGTACTCTTGAACCGAGCGCCGACCCTCCACCGTCAGGGTATCCAGGCGTTCCGCCCGGTATTGATTGAGGGTAACGCTATCCAAGTGCACCCACTAGTATGTACGGCGTTCAACGCTGACTTCGATGGCGACCAGATGGCGGTTCACGTACCGCTCTCAGACGAAGCGCAAATGGAGGCGCGTGAACTGATCTCTGCTAACAAAAACATCCTTAAACCTGGTTCAGGTGAACCAGTTGTATCCGAAGGGTTCAAAGATATTGCCCTTGGAGCGTTTTGGATGACGCGCGAAATGGCTGGGGCCAAAGGCGAAGGAAAAGCCTTCTCTTCACCCAACGATGCGATCAATGCGTACGACTATGACGTCGTTGATCTACGTGCCAAAGTCAAAGTGCTCGCGACTGATACACCAAAATACGCTCAGTACGAAGGAGGGATTTTTGAAACCACCGTTGGACGACTACTGTTCAACGCGGTGCTCCCTAGTGATCATATGTTTGTCAACAAACAACTTGGACAGCGAGAGCTGTTCCAAATCATCATCGACCTGATTGATGAGCAGGGAACTGAAATCGTTCCAAAAATGGTCGATAAAATCAAGAAAAACGGCTTCAAATTTGCCACTAAATCAGGAGTTACTTGGGGAATCGACGAAGTGGTGGTGCCAGTCGAAAAACCGGCCATTGTCGCCAGTGCCCGCGCCGAAGAGTTTGAAGTGGTTGAGCACTACAATGAAGGATTGCTATCACGAGAAGAACGAAAGCGACAAGTCACCGCTATTTGGACCAAAGCCAAAGACGCTATCGAAGCCAAGGTAGAAGAGCAACTAGTAGTTGATGGTTCAGCCTACACGATGTGGAAATCAGGAGCTCGAGGTTCAATCCGCCAGATTTCACAGATGACTGGTATGAAGGGACTCATCTTGAACACCCGAGGAGAAACGATTGAAGCACCGGTTATTTCTTCTTTCAAGGAAGGATTGTCACCGATGGAATACTTCAACACCACTCACGGATCACGCAAAGGGCTAGCCGACACCGCGCTTCAGACAGCGAAAGCCGGATACCTAACTCGTCGATTGTTTGTGGTTGCTCAAGACGCAATTGTGACCGAGGCAAACTGTAAAACTAAAGCCGGAACGCTGATTAGCCGAATCTCGGCGTCAGGGATTGAGATTGCGTTTAGTAAAGCTATCAAAGGGCGCATCCTGGCAACTGATGCTGTTGACGCTAAAGGCGTAGTGATATTTAAAAAGGGTCACTTGATGACTAGACGAGATGCCATTCTAGTCGAAGGGACAACCTGTGAGTCGGTCGAAGTTCGATCTCCAATGACCTGCGCCACGCTGCGCGGTGTCTGTCAGCAGTGTTACGGAACTGACCTCACTAAAAACGAGTTGGTAGACATCGGCGAGGCGGTTGGAACTATTGCTGCTCAAGCGATTGGTGAACCAGGAACCCAGCTGACGATGAACACCAAACACAAAGCGGGAACTGCGACTGCCGAAGGAGACGTAGCGCAGGGTCTACCGCGAGTAGAAGAAGTATTCGAAAAGCGACAACCAAAGATCCCGGCTGTGATTAGTAAATTTGCCGGTCTGGTAACAGGTATTCGAACTGAAGGACGAGAGCGAGTGATTATCGTCACGCCAGACATGACCGCCGAAGGCGCACCAAAGAAAAAAGACGCCGTTGAATACGCGGTTGACTATCGTCGAGTCGAAACCGTGTCAAAGGGTGATACTGTCAAACGAGGACAGATGTTGACCGACGGTTCAGCACTACTCCCAGAGTTGTTCAAATTTGCCGGGCAAGAAGCAACTCAGGACTACATCATTTCTGAGGTGAACAAGATTTACGAGTTGCAGGGTGTGACCATCTCACGCAAGCACATCGAGTTGATCGTCAAACAAATGATGTCTCGCAAGAAAATCACCGAACGGGGAGAATCAAAATTCACCCCTGGTGAAGTGGTCGAAGAATGGGTGATTGAGGAGGAGAACACAATGCTAAAAGAACAAGGAAAGGCTATCGCTAAAGGTGACCGACTGATTATGGGTATTACTGAAACGTCACTGTCACGAAAGTCATTCCTGTCCGCGGCGTCATTCCAAAACACGACGAGAGTATTGATCAACGCAGCCGTCCGCGGCAGCGAAGACAACCTGGCTGGTCTGATGGAAAACGTCATCATCGGGAAACTGATCCCAGCCGGATCAGGGTTCAAGGGCAGCAAGAAGTACGACATGATTAAAGCGCTACAAGACAGCCAAGTCTAGTAGTTGATCAGGGAAGACAAAAAACCAACGTGTGAGCGTTGGTTTTTTGTTGGTATAGTGACCAGGCTATTGTTAGATTACAATCCTTGTTTGAGTTTCATCACTCTAGTGTAAGCTTCGAAGACACGCTCCTTTGACAGTTCACCGTTTTCAACTGCTGCGATCACAGCTGCTACGGTGCTACTCGCGTATTCTGGCTCGGCGGCTAACATCAGCATGTCGACACCGGCTTTGAGTGCGAGCACGGCTGACTCCTCATAACTCCAGCGGTCGCTGATGGCTTGCATCGCAAGGTCATCGGTGACAATCACACCGGTATATCCAATCCGTTCGCGTAGATCAGCAATCACTGCAGGTGAGACGGTGGTGGGGAAGTTAGGGTCGAGCGCTGGTACTAGTACATGTGCAGTCATCAGGATATGCACGTTGCCAGCTGCAATGATGTCGGTGAACTGCTGGGTGTGGTCGACATACTGTTGTGTTGTGAGGTCAAGTGCCGGCAGCGTGATATGTGAGTCGTCACTCGTGTCAGGGTGTCCGGGGAAGTGTTTAGGGACAGCTATGACGCCATTGTCCTGGTACCCGCGCACCATTGCATCTCCAAGTAAGGCAATCATGGTTGGATCACGAAATACACGCGGGTACATATACGAATCTGGGGAGACACTCAGGTCGAGCACTGGAGCGTAGTTGGCGTTGATGCCAAGTGCGAGCAGAGCCTGTGCGCGGGTAGTAGCCACATTGTACGCCGTCTCTATGTCAGTGAGCTGTGGCTGAGCAGTTTGGTTGTGATTGGCTGAGCGTAGTCTAGACACCACACCACCTTCTTGGTCGATACTGATGAGTAACGGTGAACGTGCAACTGCCTTCCAGGTTTCTGTCCAGGTGGTTATGTCAGTACTAGTTGCTGGCGCCTTCATCACAATCACGCTCCCGATAAATAGATCCTGTACCCGCTTGGTAGTGCTGGCGGTTGGGATGTGTGGCCAGTGACCAATCGCAAACAGTTGTCCCACCTGCTCAGCAAGTGGTACTACATCTATCGCTGCAGGCACAATTAGTGTTTGATTGTTTATAAATTCCAGCTCAGTAGAGAAATAATTAAAGCCAGTAAATAAGGCAGCAATCAAAAATATAGCTACGACAATTTTGGTATACATGTCAGCCATTGTAGCAATGAAACAGCTATTTCACTCTATTTTGTAATTTTGCGTTTGTCAAAAACTCCCCAAAGATAGAACAATGTATGACATAATCAAAATATATTCGCTTTAGCTCGTGATTTTGCTTATACTGTCGGTACTATGTCTGACGCTGTACAGCAAATCAAAGATAAACTCAGTATTGTAGACATAATTACGCCGTATGTGGAGCTACACAAAGCGGGTAAGAACTACAAAGGTAAGTCGCCGTTTTCAGCGGAAAAGACGCCCTCGTTTTACGTCTCACCAGACCGGGGCATGTACTATTGCTTCTCGACTAGCCAGGGTGGTGATATGTTTAACTTTATTCAAGCGATGGAAGGAGTTGATTTTAAAGAAGCCCTCAAACAGCTAGCCGACAAAGCGGGGGTGGAGCTGGTCAAAGAAGACCCCAAAAAACGCAGCGAGCGAGAGCGTTGGTACGCAGCGCTTGACGCAGCGGTGGTGTTTTATCAGGCAGAACTGGAGCGAGAACCCGAGGCATATCAGTATTTGAAAAACCGTGGCGTAACCGCCCAGAGCGTGGCTGAGTGGAAAATCGGCTACGCGCCTGGACCACCCAAAGGCGGTTGGCGTGAAGTTAAAGAGGCTTTGGAAGCTAAGCAGTTTTCAACTGATGAACTACTGACTGTGGGACTAATCAAAAAAACTGAGGGTGGAAAAGAGCCATTTGATGTGTTCCGAGACCGGGTCGTATTTCCGATGAGTGATAGCAGTGGCAAAGTAGTGGCGTTCTCGGGACGAATTTTACACCCTGATGACAAGGCGCCTAAGTATGTCAACTCTCCCGAGACACCACTGTACAAAAAGTCAGACTTGCTCTACGGCTACGACAAAGCCAAAACTGGCATCCGGACGCTGGGGTTCTCGCTGATTGTTGAGGGGCAGTTCGACGTCGTAATGGCGCACCAGGCGGGGTATCACAACACTGTCGCAGTGTCAGGTACAGCACTGACACTGCATCACGTCCAGCTGCTACAGCGATTGTCGGAAAAAGTTGTCCTCGCGCTTGATGCTGACCGGGCTGGGATTGCGGCGATGAAAAAATCAGCCGAGTTGATGCTTAAGCGCGGGATGGATGTGAAAGTGGTCGAATTACCTGAGGGTCAAGATCCAGCTGACCTCATCCAGGCAGATTTGACTCAGTTTAAGAAACTAGTGGGGAAGTCGGTCCATATTATCGAGTTTCTCTTGCACGTGCTCAAACGCTCAGAGTCCGACAGTCGCGCACTTAAACTAAAAACTCGAGCTGAAGTCTTGCCATTTATTTTACTCCTCCCAAATCGAATTGATCAAGAGCACTTTGTGAGCGTTGTAGCAGACGGAATTGGCAGCACGACTGAGGCTATCCGGTTTGAGGTCGATCGGTTGCGTGATGAGGCCAAGCTGCAACCAACGGTTGTCGAGTCGGTGTCACCCTCGTCGATTGCACCCAAACTGCAGACCGACGGCGCCCGGTCAACTTTTTTGTATCTAGAAGTAATCAAAACCGTGACTGATCCTAAAATCGGGACCATTGTGCAAACGCAACTAGAAACCCACATCCCCCAGCATGATTTACAGATTACTGAAGCTGAGGTCGCCGAACTCAGCTTTACCCTCGAAAACCAAATTGAACACACGCCAGAGCTGGAGCTGTACTCAGAAATAGTCACCAAACTCAATTGGCTTCGTAAAAAGCTGATCTCCCAGCAGCTATCAGTGTATAAAACTGCTCAGCAAGAGGCCACTGCTCAAGGGGATGAAGCCAGAGAGATTGAGCTCGGAGGGTTGGTGGCAATGCTTGCCAAGGAACAATCGGCCCCCACATTGACTTTGGAGATATTCGGAGAAACGAGCTAGACAAATTGCGGTTTTTCTGTATAGTAGCCACACATGGCGACCAAAAAGGCAACAACTAAAGCAGTCAAAAAAACGGCCCAAAAACCCGTTCCAACAATTATAAAAAAGGTTATCAAAAAAGCTCCACCGACACGAGCTGTGACCACCAAAGCCGTTCCAACAATCACCCAAAAACCAGTCGAGAAGAAGTCTTTGTCAGCTACCGACATCAAAAAAGCCGCTTCTAGAAAAGCGGCTAGCGACGCGGTCAAGCAAACTGCAGCCAAGAAAAAACCATTGGTCCCAATGGTGGCTAAAGTTGACCCCAACAGGAAACGCTCAAAATCAGAAAAGATTTTTGATGCTAAATCAAAAGATTTGATGCAGCTCGGGAAAGAGCGAGGATATGTGACGTATGATGAGCTGTTGCGTGCGTTTCCCGAAGTCGAAAACAATATCGAAATGCTCGATGGTTTGTATGAGAATTTTGGGATCGCTGGTATCGACGTACTCCAGAGTGGTGGCATGCTCGGTGACGACCCCAGCACAGAGGTGCTCGCCAAGAAAAACGCCTTTAAACGCAGCGACAACGGGCACGACTCTATCCAGATGTACTTACGAGAGATTGGACAGTACCCATTGCTGAACGCGCACGAAGAAAAGGTGCTCGCCAAACGAATCGAAGACGGTGACGACGAAGCGCGCAACCTGCTCGCCCGCGCCAACCTGCGACTAGTAGTATCCATTGCCAAGAAATACGTTGGACGATCACCTGACTTGACGCTGCTCGACCTCATCCAGGAAGGGAACTTAGGTCTATTTAAGGCGGTGGATAAGTTCGACTTCACTAAAGGGTTCAAGTTTTCTACCTACGCAACCTGGTGGATTCGACAAGCAATCACTCGCGCGCTAGCTGATCAGTCACGTACCATCCGTATCCCGGTGCACATGGTAGAAACGATGGCCAAATACAAACAAGTCTCCCGACGTCTCTCCCAAGACCTCGGCCGTGACCCGATGCCAGAAGAAATCGCTACCGAAATGGGGGTGGAAGTCGAGAAAGTCTACCAGATCGAAAAAATCTCCCAAGACACCATCTCTCTGGAGCTGCCAGTTGGGGATGACGACGATCGGTCACGATTGTCAGACTTTATTGCTGACGACAAAATCACTTCACCAGATCAGGAAGTATCACACAGTATCCTCACCGACCAGATTGCCGAGATCCTTGAGACCTTGTCAGACAAAGAACGCAAGATCCTCGAAATGCGCCATGGACTCCTCGATGGTACCTACCACACCCTAGAAGAAGTTGGAAAAGAATTTGGCGTCACCCGTGAACGAATTCGCCAAATTGAAGCCAAGGCGTTAGAGAAAATCCGTCAACACGAGAAAGCGCGTAGACTCAAGTCATATTAAACCAAAAATCACCCGAATGGGTGATTTTTGCTATACTGCAAGTATGTCAGAAATACTTTCTAGTGCCGCGTATACCGAAGCTTATAAAATGCTTAATACTGCCCAAAAAGAGGCGGTAGATACTATCGAAGGCCCCGTCATGGTGATTGCTGGGCCAGGAACGGGGAAGACGCAGATTCTTACCTTGCGGATTGCTAATATTTTGTTACAAACTGATGTGCTGCCAAACAACATCCTCGCACTGACGTTTACTGAGTCGGGAGCTAAGGCGATGCGTGAGCGACTCCTTCGCTACATTGGCGCGGCGGCCTACCGGGTGGAGATTTCTACCTTTCACAGCTTTTCCCAGAAACTAATCGCTCAGTACCCTGATGCGTACCCAACTGTAGTAGGTGGACAGCCAGCGACAGATATCGACCGTATCAGTATCATCGAAGCGATTCTCGAAGACAAAAACGTATCGACGCTCCGCCCCGGTGGAAACCCTGAATACTACGTCAAACCACTTATCGGCATGATTAGCGACCTCAAGCGAGAAAATATTTCTCCTGATAACTTATCTGGGTTAATTTCTGGACAAGTAAAGGCCCTGCTCGAGATTGAACAATTTCATGAGAAAGGCGCTCACAAAGGCAAAGAGCGCGGCGAGTACAAAGATGCCACCAAATCAATCGAGAAAAACCAGGCGTTGTTACATGTCTATCGACTGTATGAGTCTTCGATGCGAGCGGCCAAGTTATACGACTTTGACGATATGATTTTGCAGACGGTTCAGGCACTCAGTGCTAATCAAGACATGCTGCGCGATCTGCAAGAGCAGTACCAGTATTTGTTGGCGGACGAACATCAGGATGTAAACGGGGCTCAGAATCGGATTCTCGAACTGTTAGCTGACTATCATGATCAACCAAATATATTTGTAGTTGGGGATGAAAAGCAGGCAATTTTTCGCTTCCAAGGTGCGTCACTCCAGAACTTTTTATACTTTGAGACGCACTTCAAACATACTACCGTTATATCGCTAACTGAGAATTACCGTTCCGGGCAGCCGATTTTGGATGCGGGTCACAGCCTGATTGAGACAAAGGATGTGGTATTGGCGAAACTACGGATTCCGCTCAATGCGGCTGCAGTCAAATCAGCGGATGTTACGGTGCGTGATTTCTCACACCAAGCAATCGAAGACAGCTGGCTTACGAGTGAAATCAAAACGCAGATCGAAACTGGCGTCGCTCCCGAAGAAATCGTCGTCATCGTTCGGAGTAACCGGGAGGTTCAGGACATCAGTAGTCAGCTTCGTAAGGTCGGTGTTGCAGCCCAAGCATCAGCTGAAAGCGATATTTTGTATCATCCGGTGACGCAAACAATTGAACAGTTATTACGAGCAGTGGCGACGTCAGATTCAGGTGCCTTGTTTACCGTCTTGCATGGCGCGTATTGGGGAATCACCGTATCTGACGTCACTCGTATTTGCGCCGCTCAAAACTACAAACGAACGCTCAGCACCATTTTACGTGACACAAATGAACTGGCCGAAATCGGCGTAACTGATATTGATGCCGTATCACATGTAGTTACAGTGCTTGATGAAGCGCGGGCGCGTAACTCAGTTGAGGCGCCACACGAAGTGTTGGCCTACGTGCTTGAACAAAGTGGGTATAAAAACTACGTCCTGCAGCATGATCCGTATGACGGTGCCCGCATTATCCGCCGGCTCTACGACGAAATTGAGGAACTAGTTCGAAGAGACAAAAAATCGTCACTGGCCGAAGTACTCTCTGTGTTTGCTCAGCGTCGCTCATACGGGTTACCACTATCTGCTCCATTTATCGGAACCGAGAAACATGCTGTACAAGTAATGACAGCTCACAAATCAAAAGGACTTGAATTCCAGATAGTGTTTGCGCCTCACCTGGTTGATAGTGTGTGGGGTGGAAAAACTCGCCGTGAGTTGTTTAAAATTCCTCGCGAAACTGGACTTCCAGCCGACGCCGCTGATGATGAAAAGCGACTGCTGTATGTGTTGATGACCCGAGCAAAACAGACTCTCTATTTATCTTCGAGTGCATTGAACGCTGATGGTCGACCCCTGACACCTTCTCGTCTATTGGCTGAGATAGAAGCAAAACTCCTAACTGAAGTTAATACTGATGCTTCTGAGGCCGCGTTTGCGCCACTAGACCAAGTCGTACCAGAACCTGATCGGTCTGGAGTCGATCTGCCTTTGATTGGAGCGCTCTTTGCGGAGCGAGGATTTTCTGCCACTTCACTCAACAACTATTTACGAAATCCCTGGGAGTTCTACTTTAAAAATATCCTACGGGTGCCAGAGATTCAGCCACCACACATGTTGTTTGGGACCGCCATCCACGCCGTACTCCAACGGGCGACAACGCAGCACACAAAATCTGCCACCCTCCCACCCGACGCCCAGTTAATTGAGTGGTTAGAGACCAGCTTGGCGCGGTTACCGCTGACAACCGCTGAGTACACTCGGTTGCATGAAAAAGGATTAGAGATCTTAGTACCGTACGTCGGACAGCTTAACGCGTTGCTCCCTAAAAAGACTGAAGAAGAATTCTCTATTTCAGTAGAGCTGGAGACTGGCAATCCACTTATTCCAACTATTCTTTTAAAAGGAAATCTTGATCGACTCGATTTTGATGAGACTGGACGGCTGCGACAGGTGGTTGATTATAAAACTGGTAAACCAAAATCCCGAAATGTGATTGAGGGAAATACCCAGAGCTCTGATGGTGCCTACAAACGACAACTAACCTTCTACGCGTTGTTATTAGACCTCTATGACGATGAACGATATCAGTGTCGCACGGGGGTGCTGTCTTTTGTTGAGTCGGCCGCTAGCGGACCGATGAAAGAAGAGACCTTTGTGATAACCGATACTGAGGTAGCAGCCTTACGCCAAGAAATAATTGAGTCAGCTGTCTCGATTGTGAACGGCAAATGGGCCACACAATTGTGTGACCCAAGTACCTGTGACTACTGTCACTTGCTACCGTAAATCTGTACCTAGGATTGTGGTTCAGTCACAGCTGCGGCAGGGTCAAAATTACCGTCGAGTTGTGCGATAAGGTTATCGATGATGCCTTTGACGACACCATACGGTTGCGCTCCAACAATGGTGGCTTCTTGGTTACCGACCTTGATTACCGTGTATGGTGTTCCTTGAGCGGCACCGGCGGCGAGCCCATCGGACATGTCAGCCTTAAGCGTATCCATCATCCGGTCGGTTGACATACAGTCCATAAACGCCATACGTTCGACGCCAGCTGTTTCGGCAAACTGGGCGAGCTTAGTGACGTTGGTGAACTCAGTTTCTTCCCGACTGTCAAACACGGTGTCAGAAAACGTCCAGAATGCGTCATTGCCACCGATGTCACCGACGCATAGGGCCGCTTCTGAAATCTGTGGGCTGTTAGGGTGTAGGTCAATTAATGGGAACTGGCGATAGACCCAGGCTACTCGGCCTGACACGCCGTATTCATCCATCACCTGCTGCATCGTCGCGTGGAATTGTTTACAAAACGGACAGTCGTAGTCCGAGTATTCAATCATGACAATCGGCGCGTTGGGGTTTCCAAGGATGTAGTCCGTATCGCTAATCGCTCGGGTAGTACTCACAGCTGCCAATCCGGTTTGGTCAGCCGGAGCTTGCACCATCGGTGCCGTGCGGCCACTGGTAAAGAAAATTGCGATTGCGATCATTGCAAATCCAACCATGATTGCAAGCGGGATGGCCAATGATGGCGTTGGTGGTGTGTGTGGTTCCATAATATATTTACCTGATTATAGTTTCAGTATATCATGACGTTTTGCGTGCTATACTCGAAACACTATGGAATTAGTGGATGCTGTCATTTTGGGGTTGGTGCAAGGAATCACCGAGTTTTTACCAATCTCCTCAACTGGCCACCTGGTGCTCGCCCGCGAATGGCTGGCTATTACTGGCGCGAACGCACTGGCGTTTGATGCGGTTTTGCACTTTGCGACCACGGCGGCCGTGATGTTGTACTTTTGGAATGACCTGTGGCGATTGTTGCAAGTGGCACTACGCAAACTCGGCCGACTGCCAGTTGACCAAAAAGACATGACGCTACTCTATGCCTTGATGATCGGTACAGTACCGGCGGTGGTGATTGGGGTACTACTCGAGCCATATATTTCCGAAAACCTCCGCACGTCAGCCTTCGTTGCCGTTGTGCTACTGTTCGCATCGATATTTTTCTTGTACACCGAGTGGCGCTACTCGGTGGCGCCGCCCCAGGGCCAGCTCACCCTCAAAAAAGGCCTACAGATTGGGTTCTTCCAAGCGTTGGCGCTCCTACCAGGAATGTCTCGTTCAGGCGCGACCATCGCCGGCGGGATGCTTGTCGGACTTACCCGTATCGAAGCAACGCGATTTTCATTCTTGCTCGCTATCCCGATTACGTTGGGGGTTGGGATCAAAATGACGCTCGATCTGATGCAAACCGAAGGGGAAGTGGAGTGGGGATTGATTGGTATCGGGGCGGTTGTGGCATTTGTCACGGCACTGATTGTGATCCACTTCTTTCTCGCGTTCATTAGAAAATACACCTTGTGGCCATTTGTCTGGTACGGCATTATCCTATCGGCGTTGGTGGGGTACGTGGCGTTTATTTCCTAGGTTGATTTGTACCTAGTGTGGTGGTGAGGAAAATTGTATAGCGTGCCGTGGATTATATTTATACTGAGGGTCAAAAGCCCGCGAACGTCGTGGGCTTTTTTAACTCAAAACTGTAACGAGTGCGTCATGGCGCTCTCTTGTTTTTCTTCCCAGTGCGCGATATTGAGAGGGATTTCTTTTTTGCGGTGGCCGTCTTTGAATTTGACGTGGCCGTGTTTGCGAGCGTATTCAAAGATGTCCTTAGTCACTCGGACGTCCTGCTCGCAGTATTTCATGATCTCTTTGATCTTGCCCTCACGCCACCAGCGCACTGCTTGCAGCCCGTCGGCTGATTTTTTGGTCCCGAGGGTCGCCTGGGCCACACTGTCCAGTCGCAACCGCCGCCCGAGTGAGGCTTTGATATCTTCGAGTAGATCGATGCTTTTGATCTGCGTTAAATCACCAGGGTAGTATTTGTTAAGGAGGGGGATGTCGAAGTGGTTACTGTTGTACCCGACCAAGGCATCAGCCTGCTCAATAATCGGCCACAGGTCGTCGAGGTTATCGATCGATACGGTGGTGTATTTTTCCGTCCCATAATCGTAGACTGTACCGACTGAAATATCTAAAGCCGTCGGGTCACTCGACCCAACTTCCTGAAAGATATTTTGCGTCTCAAGGTCAAATACAACGTAGCGCATATTATCCTAGCTCTGTCAGTGAATTCATAAGTTCAGCTAGTGTACCACTAGTATCCTTGCCGGTTTCTAGGTGCTTCATAGTGTAGGTGCTAGAGGTTACTTCGTCTTCACCGATGGTGATGATGTAGATGACATTGGCTGTAGCGGCCGTGGCTATTTTCTTGCCGATTTTGCGGTTGGTGGTGTCGACGCTGCAGGACAACCCAGTCGCGCGGATGTCTTGAGCGAGCTGCATGGCGGAGAGGTTTTGCTCGGGGCTCAGTGGAAGCAGTGCGACCGCGGGTGCAGTGAACGTCACATCGGCTGGAAGTAAGTCGTGCGTCTCGAGGAAATCACGCATGGTGACGTCACCAAACCCAAACCCGATCCCTGATATCGGTTCACCACCAAACAGGCTGGTCAGGTTGTCGTAGCGACCACCACCAAGAAGCGCACGGTTGTTATCCGGGTGGGTGTCTTTAAATTCAAATACGGTGCCAGTGTAGTAGTCAAACCCGCGAGCCAGGGCGCGGTCGATGCGGACGTTGTTGATCCCAAGGTCACGCAAAGTAGCGACGACCAGGTTGTCGCCAGGGTCCTCTGATTCGATCATGGCTTTGATCTCGGCTGTCAGCGACGCGTCAGCGGTGATCTCGGTTAATGCTGTGACGTATTCCTCATCGGTGATTTTGTCTTTGCGGTCATTGAGGCGAGTTATCGCCGTGACAGTACCAGCGTCAGTCACACCAAGCGCGGCGTAGGCGTGGTTCATAGTCGCTCGGTTATTGATGAGGATTTCGAACATGTCTTCGGTGGCCCCAAAATCAAGAAAAATCTGGTGGGCAAGTTGGATGATTTCGACGTCGCTGGTGCAGTCGCTGGCGCCAAACATATCGACGTTCAGTTGCCAGTGTTCACGCAAACGTCCACGCTGCGCGCGTTCGTAGCGAAACAGGTTGGGGATAGAGTACCAACGCGCTGGCCACGCTAGTTCTTTTGCTTTGCCAGCAATCATTCGCGCCACGGTCGGCGTCATCTCAGGCCTTAGGGTCACCTCGCGGTCACCCCGGTCGATAAAGGTATACGTCTGGTCGTTGACCATTTCGGCATTTTCAGCGCCTTTGGCTTTGTACAGCGCTGCTGGTTCTAGCACCGAAGCATCGTACCGCTCATAGCCAAACCGCTCCGCGGTCTCGCTCCAGGTATCAAATATATATTGCTGCACCGCCATAGAGGCCGGGTAAAAGTCGCGGACGCCTTTGTATGATTGGGTAGATAGTGGTTCTGACATAGAGGTGATTGTACGGGAATAGTGCCGGCGCAGCAAGAAAACCCCCGAGCGGATTTTGTATTAACCATTGAGCTCGTCCGGCATGGCGTGCAGCTTTTCCATTCGCCTGTCCATGGCTTTTTGAATGGTAGCTTGCAGCCCGCGCGGGTCGGGGAGGCCAGTGGAATTGAAGTTGCTCTCGTGGGCGCCTGCGGTCTGGGCTTTGAGCGTACCGAAATTAAGCAAGGTGGGGATGATGCCGGTGATTTTGAATTCGATATCTTGCATTCGCTCGAGGCGAAACACACTCACGTTGCGACTAAAAAAATGCACCTGGTCGACCAGTATAATCCGGCGGTCAGTCACCACCCATAGATCGAGGTAGTAGTGCGTCCAAATAGTGAATCCTCCCAGTAGCGACAATAGTAGCCAAGCCGCCACTCCAAACCCAATCACGTTAGCGTATTCCAAGATGTTGAAATTAAGGGTAGAAAAGAAACCCTGGAACACCGCGAACCCAATCAGCGCTATAAACGGCAGCAATACTAGAATAAATACTCCAAACAACTCAGCCATGATGACAAACCAGTGCTTACGGACCATGATGAGCACCTCTTCGTCTGGATCAAGTTGGATTTTTTCGAACAACATATATTAGAAAGTAAGCGTCAGACCTGCCATGACGAGAAACAGTGGGAGTGTCGTCGCGGCGTAAGTGACAAACGTGATCCAAGTCACGGCAGTGTTGACGCCGTATTGTTGCCAGTGATAATAAAAAATCGCCGAGTAGATGACATAGATCCCGGTTGCGAGCAGGAACAGCAGTAGCATCACGTCAGGCAGTGACATAAATTCACCCAGTGTCTCGGTGAGGTTGATGGTCGGCTCGGTCGGCATGAGATTATTGTACCACTAGAATGGAATAACGAAGGACGCCGTACTGGTCAGCGTGGCTCGTGCAATTGAATCCGCTATCAGCGGCTAGTTTATTGATGTGGTTGACTTGCTCTGGTTCGTGCTCAATCCACAGCTGGCCCGTTGGAGTGAGGTGGTCCTTGGCGGTTGCGATTATCTGCCCAATTATTTCCAGGCCGTCCACACCACCATAGAGCGCCAGGTGCGGTTCGTGTGATTTGACCGACTCGGTTGCGCGGTCAACCTCCGGGTCGATGTATGGTGGGTTGCTGAGGATAAAATCGTATCTGGCGTCGGTTGGGATGCCGGCAAACAAATTGGAATGATAGATATGGTAGCGCGATTGTTCGATGTGATTTTCGAGACAATTCTTGTTGATAGTGGGAATGAGTCGTACGCTGAGTTCGACAAAATCCACTTGGACTGCAGGCAAAGCCTTGGCCACAGCGACCCCGATGCAGCCACTGCCAGCACAAAGGTCGAGGATGCTGGTGGTAGGGTGAGGGTCAGTCAGCTGCACAGCAGCTGACTGACCCTCACCAGCAGACAAAGCCGGTTGGACTGCTTGGTGTTCCTTGATTGCCACAACCGCTTGTTCCACCCAATACTCAGTCTCCACCCGCGGCACCAACGGCTGAGCGTCTAGCCAAATAGTACAATCCAAAAACGGCACCTGCCCAATCAGGTACCCCAGCGGCGTCCCCAGCGCCAAAGCCTTGCAGTCAGCATAAAACTCCGCAGTTTTCACACTGCCGTATTTCTCCGCAAGCAACCACTGTTCTTCTTGACTTTTCATAGAATTACTGCAATATGAGCGAGAATAGAAGTTCTGTCAAGCTTGAAGGGAAAGGTTGTGAAAAACATTACTATGAACGAAATTCACTCCGCATTAGCTGGGCAGAACATCGTACATTCAAAGAGGCTGCTCAATCTCTTTCAGTTTCACCTCCGTGTTTTACTCGATGTATAAAAGATGCGGACCAAAAACTAGGATTGAACCTATTTATAATGTCGCCTCTGCCAGTAAGTCTGAATCCAGATTACGAGCATGTTTTCCAATTGTTTAAAGAAATTGATCAAGCGTACGTTAAACTTAATCAACTGTCGAAATAATTACATTCGCGCGGCATCCATCGCGCGGCTTTTTTTGTTTGGCTCACTTGTCCCTACAAATACACATCATGATCGCCAACCGCAATCAGCCGGACTGTCTGATCATCAACATACGCAAATATAACTCGGTGCGAGTAGGTGACGGAAAAACTATTTAAACCCTTGAGACTACCTTTGAGTTTGTGGACACGTAAACGTTCGTGGTTGGCTGGGTCGCGGAACAGCTCGATTTTCTCCAGCGCCTCAATGATCACCACCACCGGCAACTTCTTGAGCTCCCGCACAAAAGACGGTTTGTATTTAAAGCTGAGCTTAGTCAATTTGCTTCATTAACTCTCGCAAATCACCAGTCAGATCAGGTTCCTGCATCGCGCGCAAGATGTCTGCGACAGCCTTGTCTTCACGGTACTTTTTCAGTGCTTGGCGCATAATGTCAGCCTTGGAAAGCCCACTTTCAGCCGCATGTTCAACGACAAATTTTTCAAGTTCAGGGGTGAGGGGAACAGAGAGGGTAGACATACAAATACCTATGATAATTTAATATGTCTTTATCATATCATAGTGGTAGGAGGTGGCAAGAAGCCACTGTTCTTCTTGACTTTTCATCATCAAGTTGTATTTGGTTCGCAGCATTATTGTTTGGCGTTGTTGGTATAAAAGGTGCTTTCTTGATTGAACGTATTGTAACCCTGTTGCAGGGTGACATAATTGTTGTTGGAAATATGGGGCAGTGGGGACCCTCCAGTCGTATCACAGAAACGTACAGATAGTTTAGTCGCGCGGTTGATCTTTTTCAATCGCGCGGCTTTTTTAAATGAAAAAACGAGCGTAGCGACTATTTTGAATTTATGTCCCAATTCTGGCTTTTGACCCAGACAGAATTGCTGGACCTTTTTTCTTACTTACTATCGGGTGTATACTGCAAACCTATGTCTACACCGATGCTGGAGATCAAAAACCTCACCAAGGTTTATGGAAAGGGGAAAGATGCCAAGACCGCAGTCCGTGACCTGTCGCTGACGGTCAAGCGGGGGGCGTTTTATGGGCTGCTTGGGCCTAACGGGGCGGGGAAGTCGACGGTGATCCATTGCATCACGGGGATTGCGCAGCCAACCAACGGAACCATTACCGTTGATGGCATCGATGTAGTAAAGGACTATCGGCAAGCGCGGACCAAAGTTGGCCTGTCACCGCAAGAGTTCAACGTCGATATATTTGCGACGCCGGCCCAACTGATGGATTATATGGGTGGCTATTACAAAATCCCTGCGGCAGTGCGAGCCGAGCGGATCGAACGGTTGATCGAACGGTTTGATTTGCAGGAGCACCGCGATGTGAAATTCCAGAAATTATCCGGTGGACTCAAACGCCGGGCGATGCTCGGGCGGGCGCTGATTCACACCCCAGACCTATTGATCCTCGACGAGCCAACCGCTGGGGTAGATGTCGAGCAGCGCAAAGACCTGTGGGCGTACCTCAAAGAGATGAACGAACGTGGCAAAACCATCATCCTCACCTCGCACTACCTCGAAGAAATCGAATATCTCTGCAAAGAAATTGCGATTATCAACCACGGGAAAATTGTCGCGCAAGGGACTAAAGCTGAGTTTATGAAAGGAGGCAAGTCGGTGGAGGAGGCGTATCTAGAGATTACGAGAGCCGATAATGACCAAGCTGCTACGTAATTTTTAGGGGCGCTCGAGGCCGCTAGGCCATGATGTACCCCTAAAAATCACGCACCAGCTTACTCACTATCTGTTACCATGTGTTGCAAGATCAGCACCCTAACTATTTTTATATGAACACAATTGGACTCTACACAATGTTTCGCCGCGAGGTACAGCGGACTATGCGGGTGGCGATACAGACGCTAATCGCGCCGGTGGTAGCCGCGGCGCTGTACATATTTATTTTTGGGTCAGTCATCGGAACCAAGATTGATGACTTTGCTGGCGTGCCGTACATCTCGTTCGTGTTCCCGGGGATTTTGATGCTGTCGATAATTAACGCCTCGTTTGCGAGTGCGTCTTCCAGTCTCTATTTTATGCGCTTTACCCGCGGGATTGAAGAAATCCTCATCTCACCGTTTTCGTACTTGGAAATGCTGCTGGGGTTTGTGGGTGGCGCTATCGTGCGGGCGCTGATGGTGGCAGGGTTGGTTCTGGGGGTTGGGTTGGCGTTTGGGGCGGTGCAGTTGCAGCACCCGCTGGCATTTGTGGGGTATGTGTCGATGATTGCGGCGATTTTTGCCATGCTGGGGATTATTGTGGCGCTGTGGGCCGAAGGGTTCGAGCAGTTGCAGTCGCTCAATACGTTTGTGATTACACCGCTCACGTACCTCGGGGGGATTTTCTACAGCATCACCATGCTGCCGTCGCTGGCGGCTAGTATCACTATGTACAATCCATTTTTCTATTTTGCCGATGGTATCCGCAGCAGCATGATTGGGTATAGCGAAGCTAATTCGGCCGTGGGGCTAGCGGTCACGCTGGGGTTAGTGCTGGCACTTGGGTTACTTGTCATCCGTCTTTTCCAAACAGGGTGGAAAATTCGGTCGTAATAAATTACACCACCTCATCCACACAGCCCGCTGAGTTTTGCTCGGCGGGCTGTTATTATTCAGGTATGAAAAACAATACTAAATTATACGAAACTGCCGCGGCGCTGTTGGCTAGCGGTAAGGGGATTTTAGCAGCGGACGAAAGTGACGGGACGGCTGGCAAGCGGCTAGAGCGAGTGCACCTTGAGAATACGCCCGAGAACCGGCAGGATTTCCGCGAGATATTATTTACCGCCGACGGCATTGAGCAGTACATCTCAGGGGTGATCATGTACGACTCGTCAATCCGCAACACTACCGACGACGGCACACCGTTCCCGGACGTGCTCGTAGCCAAGGGTATCATCCCGGGGATCAAAGTCGACACTGGCGTCAACGACCACCAAGGGTTCAAAGGGGAAGTTATCACCCAGGGTCTCGATGATCTCGCCGACCGACTGGCTGAGTATTACTCGATGGGGGCGCGGTTTGCCAAATGGCGGATGGTAGTCGACATTGACGGCGACGACACTCCGACCTACGAGACGGTCAAAATGAACTGTATCCAGATGACCCGCTACGCGCAGCTGTGTCAGGCTGCCGGCATCGTCCCGATTGTCGAGCCGGAAGTCATCCACGCTGGTGACCACTCGCTCCAGAAAGCGGAAATCGAAACCACTCGCACCCTGCAGATCCTTTTCCAGACCCTACAAGAATACCGCGTGGACCTCGCCGGACTGATCCTCAAATCATCAATGGTCCTCGCTGGAGACAAATACGCCGAGCAAACGTCAGCCCAAGAAGTGGCGCAAGCCACTCTGCGCACCTTCCACATGAGCGTGCCACATGAGACAGCCGGGATTGTGTTCCTATCAGGTGGACAGTCACCCGAACGGTCAGCAGAAAACCTTGATGCAATAGCAAAAATGGGACAGCAACCATGGCCAGTCACGTTTTCATTCTCTCGCGCGCTTGAGCAACCGGTACTCGATGCCTGGGGCGGTAAACCAGAGAACGTCGATGCGGCCAAAGCCTCCATGCTCGAAGTGGTCAAGCGAAACAGCGCCGCCAGCCTCGGACAGCTCTAAACAGGCCTAATCCCGCAGATTACCCGGCAATCTGCGGGATTAGGTACTCTAGGTATACCGTAAAATCGCTCTAACCCTAGGGTCGGACACGTACAGGAGAGATAAACCAAAACCGCACCCTAGGGTGCGGTTTTGGTTGGTCTGGTCTTTATTTCTTCTGAACGTACAGACAGTGCTTTTGGGCTACTGGGTTGAATTTGGTTTCTTGGTGCTTTTTGCTTGGGTCTTTTTTGTTTTTGTTGTTAAACCGCGTGTAGTACACGTGACCCTTACCGATGCCGGTCGCATCGCCTTTTGAAACCATCTTGATGAGTAAATCTTGTGACATAGTGGGCTAATACTAGCAAACCGCTGAAAAATGTCAATCAGACTACTTGCGTCTAAAGGCAATCAACAGTATTTGATGGCTTTACAAAGGTTGGCTTTTGCATCGTGCTAGTATGAAGGCATTGTCGGACTTTCAGGTAGATTGCTGATCCGATAACTTTTGATAATGAAAGTTCTTACCTTCAGTTGGGAGTATCCTCCAGCCAAAAACGGCGGCCTTGGAGTCGCCTGCTTTGGTTTAACGCGCGAACTACTACACGACGGTGTGGAGGTGACCTTGGTGTTACCGAAAACCCAAGTCATTAAGGGTGACGTGCGGGTGTTGTTTGCGGATACTGAACGCCTGGTGCGGATGAGTGAATATGAGCAGTCGTTCCCTGGACCCTATCACCACGCTACAACGATGGTTGACTCAGTTATCGGGTACGATGCTACCGGCAAACCAATTCTCCGGTCACGAACGATTCTCGAAGAAGCCCATCGCTTTGCCCACCAAGCAGCCGTCATTGCTCGTATGGAGCAGTTTGACGTGATACACGCTCACGACTGGACTTCGTATCTGGCTGGAGTTGCAGCCAAGATTGCTAGTGGTAAGCCATTGGTATTGCACGTACATGCCACATCATTTGATCAGGCGGCTGGTGACAACGTCGATCCGAGCATGCATCAAATTGAGCTCGAAGGGTTCGCCATGGCCGACCGGGTAGTGGCGGTAAGTAATTTCACCCGCAACATGCTGATCAACAAACACGGCGTGCAGCCCGACAAAATCGAGGTGGTACACAACGGCTGCGATGCGGAAGAGGTAATCGTGCTTGAGCCAACCCTCCAAGCGCTACGCGACCAAGGCAAGAAAATCGTTCTCTATCACGGCCGCATTAGTATCCAAAAAGGGGTTGATTATTTTGTGCATGCCGCCAGACGGGTGGTCGATGTCGACCCGAACGTGGTGTTTGTTATCTCAGGCTGGGGCGACATGATAAAACAGGTTATCCACCAAGTGGGTGAGATGGGACTATCAGAACATGTCCGGTTCGCCGGGGCCACTTGGGAGCAGGAGCGTGACCGGCTGTATCAGAGTGTTGATTTGTTTGTGATGCCGTCGGTGTCGGAGCCATTTGGGTTGGTGCCGCTCGAAGCGCTGCAGCACGGGACCCCTTCAATCATTACCAAACAGTCCGGCGTGGCCGAAGTCCTCACCCACGCCCTCAAAGTTGATTTTTGGGATGTGGACCAGATGGCCAACCAAATCTTGTCCGCGTTGCGCTACCCAGTTATGGGCGAGCAGATTGTCAAAGAAGGTAGGTTGCAGCTGTTGGGTCTGTCGTGGCAAAAAGCCGCCGCCAAGATGGCTGCTCTCTATCGTAATCTGCTACAATACGCAACATCATAACTATGCTTACTGTTTGCCCTTATTTCCATGTCCACCAACCGTACCGGATCAAAAAATACCGGGTGTTTGATATCGGGACTGACACTGAGTATTTTAACGATGACTCAGAAACTGATTTGAATAACCGACGGATTGTCGAAAAAGTCGCCAATAAGTCATACCGGCCAACCAACAAAATCCTCAAGGAGCTACTCGACCAGCACCCAGAATTCCGGTTCAACCTGTCGTTCTCGGGTACTGCGCTCGATCAGTTCGAAGCCTACGCCCCTGACGTATTAGAGTCATTTCAAGAACTGGTCGCAACCGGTCGGGTTGAGATCCTCGCTGACACGTATCATCACTCACTGGCATTCTTCTACTCGGTGCCAGAATTCAAACGCCAAGTGCAGAAGCACGAACGACGGATCAAACAATTGTTCGGGGTCAAGCCGCGCGTGTTCCGGAACACTGAGCTGTCGTACCGCAACGACCTGGCTAAATGGTGTGAGGATAACGGCTACCTCGGGATCATGGCCGAAGGTTGGGAAAAGTACCTTGGGTGGCGGAGTCCCAATTTTCTCTACCATCCACCAGGCTGCTCCAAAATTAAAATTCTTCTCAAGAACTACAAGCTGTCGGACGACATTGCGTTTCGGTTTGGGAACAAACAGTGGTCGAGTTGGCCGCTGTCGGCCGACACCTACGCCGGCTGGATTCACTCCAACCACGGGGATGGCGAGACAGTGAACTTGTTTATGGACTACGAGAGTTTTGGTGAACACCAGTGGGCTGATACTGGGATTTTTGATTTTCTGCGAGCGCTCCCAGAGACGCTTCTGCGTCACCCTGACACCAGTTTCAAAACCGCGACCGAGACCGTGCAAGCATACGACGCCAAGGGTGAGTACGATGTGCCAGACGTACTGACTTGGGCTGACACCGACCGCGACTTGACCGCTTGGAACGGCAACGACATCCAGCGCGATGCGCTCGCGGCGACGTACCGAATGGAAGAGAATGTGATGAAGACGGGGAAGCGTGACTTGATCGAGAAGTGGCGCAAACTACAGACGTCAGACCACTTCTATTACATGTGTACCAAGTGGTCTAACGACGGAGACGTGCACGCGTATTTCTCTCCGTACGAATCCCCGTACGATGCATACATCGCGTTTATGAATGCGTTGTCTGATCTCAAGTTGCGAGTTGATCATGTGGTGAACGAGCAGGTTGCTAAGCAAGCCGCCGAGAGTGAGGTTGTCAGTCAGGCCAGCGGCAGTCCCGATTTTGTCCCACTTGCACCGCCGAGCGTGAACCCTCCCAGCAATAGCCGTGACGACGCTGAGTCTGGCCGCGTCTCGCACGATAACCAAACCATCAAGCCAGAAGAAAAACAGCGACTACATCCTCTACAAAACATCTGGAACCGGTTCAAGTCAATCTTCCCAGTTGTCCCTCGCAGTAACCAGTCCACGTGATAGACTATAGTCATTACTACTCAATTGTTCTTACGTTCTTATGCCTACCAAAAAACCCGTCACCAAAAAAAGTGTCAAGACAATCGCTAAAAAAGCGACTGTGAAAAAAAAGCCAGTGGCTAAAAAAACCACCGTTAAGAAAAAAGTAACCGCTAAGAAAACCACCACCAAGAAAGCCAACAAAACTCCCAAGGCGACTGCGATGAAAAAACCGGTCAAAGACTTGGTATTTGCGTCTGACCAAGAATCATTCTGGGTCCAGAACGGTGAGGTTCTCAACAGTCTGATGGCTCTCAACGACGCGTTTGCTAACATGGACAAAGACATTTACCAGTTCCATGCCCATGGCGACCGCAACGACTTTTCTATTTGGGTGGACACGGTGCTGAGCGACGCTGCATGTGCAGCTGATTTGAAGAAAGCCAAAACGCAAAAAAGTGCCCGGACAATCGTGGTGAAACATCTTAAACTGTATTCAATCTAGCATATGGCTCGGTCGGTCACGGTCGGAAATGGCAATGTGCTCGTTGGATTAGATAACCGCGGGCAGGTTCGTGACTTGTACTATCCGTTTGTTGGAGAAGCAAACCACGTCAGTGGCGCGAGCGGGAATTATGTCCATCGCGTTGGGGTGTTTGTTGATGGCAAGATGTCGTGGCTTGACGACCCAGCCTGGCGGGTGACCATTGGTGGTGAGGAGCATACCTGCGTCGGGTCTATGTTCGCGGAGAATCGCGAGCTGGGGATTACGCTCGCTAGTCGAGACACGGTGCACAATGAGCATGATGTGTTTTTGCGACACTTTACTATCACCAACAGTGGCGACCGCACGCGCGAAGTGAAACTGTTTCTCGCTCAACAATTTAGAATCTATGAATCCAGACGCGGTGACACCGGGTACTTTGACCCGCGTGTAGGGGCGATAGTGCACTACAAAGGCGAGACGACGCTCCTGGTCAACGCCTACGCTAACGGTAAGCAATTTAAAGAATACAACATCGGTCTGTTTGGAATCGAAGGTAAAGAGGGGACGTGGCTCGATGCTGAAGATGGTCGACTTGAAAGTAATCCAATTGAGCACGGGTCGGTTGATTCCGTTTTGGCGCTGACCTTTAATCTGGAGGCTGGTGAATCTAATCAGGCCCACTACTGGATTGTCTGTGCCAAATCTGTGTCGGAGGCTCACACTCTCGATGAACTCGTTTTGGATGAGACCCCTGACGCGTTGATTACTTCAACTGATGCATACTGGACAGCGTGGTTAGGTAAAGACAATCGTGACATGACCGCCCTGCCGGCTTCATTGCGGACGCTCTACAAGCGTTCTTTGATGATTATGCGGGTGCACACGGATAACCGTGGCGGCACCATTGCCAGTAGCGACACTGACATGTTGCACCATGGGCGCGATACCTACAGCTACGTCTGGCCGCGCGATGGCGCAATGATCAGTTTGGCTTTTGATAGGGCTGGGTACCGTGATGTGACGCGGAGATTTTTTGAATTCATGGCTCGATGTCAGGAACCAGGTGGGTACCTGATGCACAAGTACCGCACTGATGGCGTGCTCGGCAGTAGTTGGCACCCCTGGATTATTAATGGAGAAGCACAGCTACCCATCCAAGAAGACGAGACCGCTTCGATTCTGTTTGCATTGTGGAAACACTACGAGCAATACAAAGACATTGAGTTCATCGAGAGTCTGTATAACAGCTTTATCGAACCAGCAGCAGAATTCATGTGTGAGTACATCGAGTCGACAACTGGGCTCCCGCAGGCGTCATTTGATCTCTGGGAGGAGAAGTACGGTACTTCAACTTATACTGCTGCCAGTACCTACGCTGGCCTGATGGCGGCGGCTAAATTCGCCCAGTTGCTCGGCAAAGCTGGTCCCGCCCGTACGTTCGAAGCGGTCGCCGGCCGGATCAAAACTGCGATTGGTGATGTATTATTTGATAAAAAAACCGGCACGTTTGTAAAACATGTGCTGCACGTTGACGATGAACTCCAGTACGATCGAGTAATCGACACGAGTAGTCTGTATGGATTACAACTGTTTGAAGTATTTGATCTCGATGATGAACGGATGGTCAGTATGGTCAAAGCCGTAGAAGCAAAACTTCAGGTCCACGGCGCAGCCAAAGGGTTCATCCGCTACGAAGGTGACACCTATTACACCCAGCAATCAGCCGGCAGCCCCAACCCGTGGGTCATCTGTACGCTCTGGATTGCCCGGTACTACATAGAAATTGCCAAAACCAAGGAGGACCTCGCATACCCGTTAGAAATCCTAGAGTGGACCTGCAGTCACGCCAGCACCAGCGGAACCCTGTCAGAACAAATGCAGCCAGATACTAGAGAGCACCTCAGCGCCTCACCCCTAGTCTGGAGCCACGCCGAGTTCGTCTTAGCAGCACTAGCCTATGTAGAAAAGGCGGAGGAGTTGGAAGGGGAGACACTATCAAAGTAAACCGCGTCAAAACTCTTTCCTCCAGCGTTGGGTTTCGGTATTAAATTCTCCAATCTGGGTGCGGTGGATTGACCAGGCTAGACTAGAGGTTGGTGCGACTAGTTGCTTACCGATCAGTTTTGCTAACGTGCGCATATAAGTGCCGCTGCTGGCGGTGCAGGTGAAATGGGCGATGGTATATTCATCAGGAAGTGACAACTGGCCGACATCCGATGTCCAACGGTTGTTTTTGATTTGGTCCCAGTCTTGGCGCACATCTATCCGGCGGAAGTCGTTGCCGAGGGTTTTACTAGCTTCGGTTACTTCTGGGATAGTGTCGATTTTGGCTCGAGCTTCGGCGCAGACAGCTGTTCGAGTTTTGGTTTCGATATTGTCCAGTTGCAAGGAATAGATAGTTGAGGCTTTGGTTGGGATGGAGATCTCATGGAGGCGGCCTTTGAGCGTCCACGTATGTAATGGTTTGCCTTGTACGGTTTTGGATGAAAAGTGGGGGTACGGGAGTTCGATGTCTCCAGTGAGATTGGCACAAATGTTCCTAAGCTGAGTTTCAATAGCTGGCACGCCCTCAGGCGGCGGGTTGGTTTCATAGGATGACTCTACGTGCAGCCGCCCCAACACATCATGCGTATCAGACCCAATCCCAAACAACACCGAAAACTGGTAGGTTTTGTCAAGTGCGAGATACTGCTCTTTGCGTTTGCACTCTTCGCCAATGAGCACGAGTAACTTACCTGACGCCATTGGGTCGAGGCGACCGGCGTAGGTCAGCGGGAGGCTGGCATACTCGGACGGCTGCGTCTGGCGCCACACCTCCATAGACTGCAGCGGCGTTTGTCCGACCGCTTTGTCCAGTACTACATAAGAGGGGAGTTCCATAAATGTGAGCCTACCATAATTCCAAAGTGTCCAACACCGAGTGTCGGACAAATCAAAATATAACTGACTGATGGTAACTGATCACGTATATATAATTAGTTATTTTTCGATTCCTTATCCAACACTCGATGTTGGATAAAAAATGTCTATGTATCATATATGATACATAGACATTTTTTAGGTTTTAACCTAGTGGATCACCTCCGAGGAACGAATTAATAATCAAAAGCAAGACAAACCCACCAATCGCCAGCAAGATAAATTTCATTGGTTTAGTATAGCAGTGAGGTGGGTAACTTGGTGCCGGTAGAACGTGTGGCCAGGGGGTTACTTATTCAGGCTGCCAACTTGACTACTGGTCTCAGAAGAGTATTATGCTAACGCCTAAATTATTGAATTTTTCTCATTATATGACTGTTTTAGATCACGTGTTGCAAGCCGAACAGGATGCTGCCACCAAGGTTGCGACGGCTACAGCTGCAGCCACCCAACAGATTGCCGATGCTAAAAACGTCTCAGCCGCTGCTATTGCTGCAGAAAAAATGCGTCTGGCGGCACACGAAACAGTGACACTGGCTGAACACACGAACACAGTAGAACTCAACTCCAAAACAATCACTACCCAAGCTACCAAAGACGCCGCTGCAATCAGCGCAGCGTTTGCTGAAAAAAAGACCGAACTAGAACGAAAGATTAACGAGGCTCTTTCGTAATACATTTTATGGCTGTTGTTACAATGCAAAAAGTTCAGATTGTCGTCCACCGTACTGATACGGAGACCCTTCTGCAAACCTTGCAACGAGCGGGAGTAATGGAGTTTACTGAAATCGACGCCTCCAAAATCACCCCGGCAACTGCTGAGTTCCCGCACGCCCAGCTCCTCCCGCGACTACAGCACGCGGTCGGGTTCCTGGCGCCCTACGAAGTAAAAAAAAGTCTCTGGCGAACTCTACGCGACGGCACCACCACTGACCTGACCGAAGTGGCGGTAAAGAAATACACCACTGATACTGACGCTGTGTCACTAATCGTGGTGGACCAAGAGACACTCCAAGTTGAGTTGGCCGAAAAAACCAATGCTGTTCGACTGCTCACCGAGCAAGTGGCCTTATTGCAGATCTGGAAAGTGGTTCCACTTAAATTGTCTCACCTCAAAACTGCTACCACCTACACAATCCTCGTCACCCGACCAAAAGACGCACCCAAAAACCCCAAACCGCTCGAGGCATTCCTAACTGGTTTCCTTACAACCAACGACATAACTGCACAGCTAACCACCGTTGAAAAGAACCCTAATCTGTGTGCTGTCACGGTGGCAGCCGATACCATCACAGCGACCGACCTACAAAAGCAGTTAGAAGCTAAACAACTGCAAATCATCACTGCACCGGAAGGGTTTGAATCTGCCGAAATTGAACTGGTTGCTACCGAAGAGAAATTGGCGGCGGGGAACGGAGAGTTGGGGGTTGTGCACGACCAGGCGGAGCATTTTGCCCACACCCATCTGCGGCAGCTGCGGATTGCAGCTGAGGTACTCTCGTGGCAGCGCGATCGGTTCGCGACTATTGCGGTGGCTGGAGCGACCGCTAGTAGTGTGGTATTTGAGGGGTGGATGAATGCATCCATGCAAACTGCCGTGGAAGCCGAATTTGCGAAGCAACACATCGCAGCGCTCGTCAGCGAACTTGATTTGACTGAGGGTGAGGAGCCGCCGGTTGATATTGTTAACAACTCTTTCATCCAGCCGTTTGAAGTCGTGACCCGATTGTATGGTATGCCTGGTCACCGTGACCTCGATCCAACGTTATTCTTGGCGGGATTCTTTTTCCTGTTTTTTGGTCTGTCACTGACCGACGTTGGATACGGGATTTTCTTGATGGCAGTCGCGACGATCATCCTGACGTTGTTCAAAGTCGCCCCCATCGTGCGGACGTTTGCCAAACTGCTGCTCTTTATGGGGTTGGGGTCGGCGCTGGTCGGTTTACTATTTGGGGGGTACCTCGGTATCGCGGCTGAATCACTGCCGTCTTGGTTGCGTGCCATCCAGGTGTTTGATCCGATTGGCAACCCCCTACCGGTGTTCTACCTAGCGCTTGGGTTGGGGGTATTCCAGGTGATGGTGGGGATGCTACTCAAGATCTACAGTGATGCCCGCAACGGAGAACTGACGAACGGTATTTTGGACCAAGGTCCGTGGCTGTTTGTGTTTTGTGTCGCGATTGCGTATCTTGGTGTCTTCACTGGATACGTTGATTTTGCGACCCCAGAACAGTTAATCAATTTGATTTACGTTGGGTTGATTGCAGTTGTGCTTGCCAGTGGTCGCAAGGGTCAGACTATCCTCGAGAAAGTGCAGTCCGCTGCACTGAGTCTGTACGCCAGTATCGGATATTTTTCTGACATTCTGTCGTACTCACGTCTCTTGGCCCTTGGTCTTGCGACCACTGCGCTGGCATTTGCCGTCAATCTCATTGCTGAGATTGTCAGTGGGACACCGTACGTTGGTCCGGTGCTCGCTATCGTAGTGTTGGTGATAGGTCACCTCTTTACCTTGGCCGTAAACACGTTGGGTGCCTTCATCCATAGTGCTCGGCTGCAGTTTGTAGAGTTTTTTGGCAAGTTTATTGCTGGAACCGGTCGGGAGTTTAAACCTCTGAAACGTACGGCGCTACACGTGGTGGTGTCAGATGAATAGAGGTTTGAATAATTAATAAACAATAAAAAGTAACTATTATGGAATTTATCGGAATTGGACTCGCATTTGCTGGAGCAGCTATCGCCGCTGCGCTGGGGTTTAGTGGGTCAGCTGTCGGTATGGGACACGCTGGACAAGCTGCAGCGGGAGTGCTCGGAGAGAAGCCACAGCTGTTTGGAAAGATGCTCCTGATGCAGGCGTTGCCTGGGTCACAGGGGATTTACGGTCTGGTTGGAGCCTTTCTTATCTTGAACTTTTCAGGAATCCTGGGGGGTGGAGAAGCTGTAACACTGACGGTCTCACAGGGACTACAGTATTTCATGGCTGGTCTACCAATTGGTATTTCAGGCTATTTCTCAGGGATGTACCAAGGGATGGTCGCCGCTTCAGGAATCTCAATGATCGCCAAAGACGAAGCCAACATGGGACGAGCTATCGTTCTGTCTGTGATGGTAGAAACCTGGGCGATTTTTGGAGTTCTCATCAGCTTCATCCTCCTTATCTCAATTGTTAACTAGGTATCAGTATGACAAATTCGCTCACCACCAAAATCACCAATGATGCCGACGCGCAAATCGCTACCATTGTGGCAGCTGTCGCTGTGTCTGTGGCTGCCGTTGAGACCGAGACGAAACGTGTCATCACCGACCTACAACGTGACGCCGAGGTACAGCTGACCAAGAAAAAAGCGCACCAAGAACTAGTTGCCACCGCCAAAGCCAATCAATCGGCCAAGATTGCCTTGGCTGCAGCCAAGCGCACCGCGATTGATGGATTGTTCGAACAGGTAGCGACAACGGTGCTCGCAGAATCTGGAGCCGAGTACGTCGCGCGGTACACCAAACGAGTACAAGCAGTGTTGCCAGCCGGAGTGGAAGTGTTCTCGGTGCAGTCGCCAGCGGATAAGGCTGACGAGACCAAAGACATCCTAACTGCGCTGGGCATACAAGCCGAAGTAATCCCGAGCCCAGCGGTGCGAGCGGGACTCATCGTCGTCGCCCGTGACGGCGTGTACGATGCTTCGTTTGATCGCACTTTGTCAGAGGTGCGACCAAACCTCGAAATGGAACTAATACAAACATCTTCATAACCATGCAAACGCAGTATATCTACAGTGCGAGCCGAGCGAACACACTCGCGCAATATCTACTCACTAAAACCGACATTGATCGTTTGTTAGTAGCGGACGCTGGAGATGATTTGCAGTCTGCTCTGAAAGAAACCTACTTGGCGCCGTACGTGTTGCAGGACGCTGATATTGCAGTCGCAATCGAAGCCACCCTGATCGAAGCGAAAAAGCTCCTACACCGGATTGCCCCAGACGGTGATATGTTGCGAGTGTTGTGGTTGCAGTACGACGTCCACAACTTGCGCGTATTTGCCAAAGCCCAAGCCATCGGCAAAGGGTTCGCCGACGTGGCTCAGTTTGTGTCCGCGCGCGGGATTTATGATCCGGCGTACTTGTACGCCATGGCCGATCGCAGTGAACTCAACCGGCTGCAAATGAGCTGGCAAGAGTCGTACACCGAGGCGGTGCGTCATGCAACTGTGGGCGACATTGACCAGGTTGATGGCGTGTTTGATCAGCTGTTCTTTGCGACAGCGACCAGGATAGCGGAGCGGTTCAAAGACCCGTTCATTAGGAAATATGTCCGCGCTATCGTCGACCTGTACAATCTCAAAGCCCGCCTGCGCGCTGCAACGTATGACCAAATCAAATTCAGTCCGGTGTTCATTACCGGCGGCACGTTTGCCGAGCGTGAAATCGAGACCAAAGAACAAGTGCTGGTAGCGTTTGCTCAGCTTGGCGGTGAAGCTTTCTGGCGTATCGCCATCGAGCAGTTTGCGGCCACTGGGAACACCACCCACATCGATGCACGAGCGGACGAGTATCTGGTTGATATGTCAAAACAAGCTAGTTTCGACATGTTCAGTTCAGCCTCACTGGTGTTATTCTACTTGCAATCAAGACAGTCAGCTGCCAACGTCCGCACTATCGTTGTGGGCAAAAACAGTGGTATGAGTGAGGCTGCTATTCGATCTAATTTACGCCTGGCCTATGTCAACAACTAACCCTAATCAGTACAAAATAGCTATTGTTGGTCCAACTGATATGGTGTCAGGGTTCCGGGCGTTGGGGGTAGAGGCGATTGATGCTCAGACCGGCGAAGCCGCGCTTGAAGAATTACGACGCATCAAAAAACTCACCCTGGATCCAGCCAGCGACGTCAAATACGCCGTTGTGTGTGTGATCGAGGATTTACTCACGAACATCGACCCCGCCGAATACGCTAAGGTAGTCAGTGGCCCCCTCCCGGCCGTCATTGTCTTACCGGGCCCAGAGGGAAGTAAAGGAGTAGCGATTGCCCGCCTCCGTCGATTAGCCGAACAGGCTGTCGGAAGCGCAATTATTTAATCAGTCACAATTTTAATAACAGTACTATGGAAACAACAACAGACTTCACAAAAGCAGCCGGCGTCATCAAACGAGTGACCGGACCATTGGTGCGGGCAACGGGTATGAGTGAAGCTAAACTCTACGAGGTTGTTCGGGTGTCAGACGAAAAACTGATGGGTGAAATCATCGAGCTCCACGGCGATGAGGCGGCGATTCAGGTGTATGAGGAAACCGCTGGTATTGCACCAGGAGACCCGGTATACCGCACTGGTCGCGTGATGTCTGTTGCTCTAGCTCCAGGATTACTAGAATCTATTTACGACGGTGTCCAACGTCCGCTCAAAACCATCGAAGCAGTAGCGGGTAACCAATACATCAAACGAGGGATCGAAGCCGACCCGATAGATATGGCAAAAAAGTGGCCCTTCACGGCTGTAGCTAAAGTGGGAGATGTCGTGTCAGGTGGAGACGTGCTGGGCGAGGTGCAAGAAACGTCCGTCATCGTGCACAAAGTGATGGTGCCGCCAGCGATGTCAGGTACAATCGAAGCCATCAATAGTGGCGATTTCACCGTGACTGATGAAGTAGCTACCCTACAGACTGAAAATGGTTCACAATCAGTCGCCATGCTGCAGTACTGGCCGATTCGAGTAGCGCGGCCCAAAACCGCCAAGATATTTCCAACTGAACCACTGCGAACCGGTGGCCGTTCAATTGATACATTTTTCCCCATCGCCAAGGGTGGAGCCGGGTCAATCCCGGGTCCATTTGGAGCGGGCAAAACAGTGACTCAACAGGGTATCGCCAAGTACTGTGACGCCGAGATTATCGTCTACATCGGTTGTGGTGAGCGCGGCAACGAGATGACCGAAGTACTATCAGAATTCCCGCACCTAGTTGACCCGAACACTGGCGAGAACTTGATGAAACGAACCATTCTGATTGCTAACACCTCAAACATGCCGGTAGCAGCGCGTGAGGCCAGTGTCTACACCGGAATCACCATCGCCGAGTATTATCGTGATATGGGCTACAACGTGGCGCTAATGGCCGACTCAACCTCACGGTGGGCTGAAGCCATGCGTGAGATTTCTGGTCGCCTAGAAGAGATGCCGGGTGAAGAAGGGTACCCAGCGTATTTGTCATCACGAACCGCTGAATTCTACGAGCGCGCTGGTATTGTTACTGCCCTGGGGAGTGAGGGACGAATCGGCTCACTGACGGTGATTGGAGCGGTGTCGCCTCCAGGTGGAGACTTGTCCGAACCAGTGTCACAAGCGACGCTACGCGTTACCAAAACGTTCTGGTCACTCGACTCAGGACTGGCGTACAAAAAACACTTCCCATCCATCAACTGGCTAACGTCGTACTCGCTCTACGCCCCAAACTTCAAAGACTTCTGGGCGCGTGAAGTGGCACCTGATTTCTCTGACTACCGAGACGCTGCCCTCAAACTACTCGGAGAAGAATCAAAACTAATCGAAATCGTTCGACTAGTTGGGATGGAGTCACTCTCAGCTAACGATCGCTTGATCCTCGAAGTAGCGCGGATGATGCGAGAAGATTACCTGTTCCAGGACGCCTTCTCACCAGACGATGCGTACACACCACTGAAACGTCAGTACGGTATGTTGAAATCAATCATGACGTTCTATGATGCTGGACTACCAGTAGTGACTCTGCCTGACTTTGAATTCAAAAAATTCACCAGCCTGAAATGTATCGCGCAAGTAGCGACCCTCAAAGAGCAGCTCGATTGGGAGATCAAAGACTTCGAAGCCTACCAAACCATCATCAAGGACGAAATTAATAGCCTGGTAAACTAATTTGTATGAGTAATAAAGAATACACAAACATCGTAGATATCGCCGGACCACTACTCGTCATTGACGGAGTGGAGGGGGCACAATACGAAGAACTCGTCGAAGTAAACGTACCAGGAGAAAAAGCTCCCCGGTATGGCAAGGTGCTCGATACCAGTAAAGGTACAGCCGTGGTACAGATGTTTGCTTCAACCGCTGGCATGACCGCAGCGGGTACCCGCGCCCGGTTCAAAGGCGAAACTCTCAAACTCGGTGTCAGTGAAGACATGCTGGGGCGAGTGTTCAACGGCTCAGGTGAGACCATCGACGGTGGTCCAGCCCTCGTGCCAGAGAAACGACTGCCAATTTCCGGTGACCCAATCAACCCCTACTCACGAGAATTCCCCAATGACTTTATCCAAACGGGTATTGGTTCAATCGACGTGATGAACACGTTGGTGCGCGGACAAAAACTCCCGATTTTCTCTGGTGCTGGACTACCGCACGCTCGGCTCGCAGCCCAGATTGCTCGCCAAGCGTCGGTAAAAGACGGCGGGGAATTCGCCATCGTGTTCGCGACCCTCGGAGTGTCATTCGAGGAAGCAGAATACTTCCGTCGTGAATTTGAAGAAGCGGGAGCGCTCGGCCGATCAGTCCTATTTATGAACACTGCGGCTGACCCAGTGGTGGAGCGTATCTCTATCCCACGCATGGCGCTGACAACCGCTGAGTACCTGGCGTTTGAAAAAGGCAAGCACGTGTTAGTGATTATGACCGACCTCACTAACTACTGTGAAGCTTTGCGCGAAGTGTCGGCTGCCCGCAAAGAAGTCCCGGGACGACGCGGCTACCCAGGGTACCTCTACACCGACCTCTCCACCCTCTACGAGCGAGCGGGAGCCATCAAAGGTAAGAAGGGGACAATCACGCAGATTCCCATCCTTACTATGCCAGATGATGACAAGACCCACCCCGTACCTGATCTCACCGGCTACATCACCGAAGGACAGTTTGTGATTTCGCGCGACCTTTCAAACCGGGGCATCTTTCCGCCGGTAGATGTACAAGGCTCACTTTCACGTCTCTGGTCAGCTGGAGTAGGCGAAGGCAAAACCCGTGGTGACCACAAAAACCTTAAAGACCAACTGTTTGCGTCGTATGCCACCGGCCGCGAAGTGCGCGACTTGGCAGTTGTGCTCGGTGAAGCCTCACTCGATGACACCGACCGCGCCCACCTACGCTTCGCCGAAGCGTTTGAAACCAAATTCGTCGGTCAAGGTGAGTACGAAAACCGCTCAGTAGAAGAGTCACTCGATATCGGTTGGGAGTTGCTCCGCCTACTACCACGAACGTCACTCAAGCGAGTCAAGGCGGCTGAAATCGAGCAGTACCTAGGCGTCGAAAGCAAAGCAGACGATAACAAACCAACAAAGTAAAAAACCCCCACCCACCTAACTTAAGTCATCGATGACTTAAGTTAGGTGGCTCGAGGCAAATTCCTGGAACACCCAAGTCAAACGCTCACCTGTACAATAGAAGTCAACCAGTTAATTTTATCTACCCATGATTCTAAAAGTAAGCCCCACCCGAGTATCGCTGCTCACGCTCAAAAAAGAGCTGAAACTAGCGCAAAAGGGTCACAAACTACTCAAAGACAAGCGAGATGGTCTCGTGAAGAAATTCATGGCGGTTATTTATGAAGCCAAGGCGTTGCGCGAGTCCGTCGAGGTGCGGCTAGGTTCGGCGTTTGACTCGTACACGCGTGCGAGTGCGATGACTGCGTCCGCGGCGCTGGACACGGCCTTTATGGCCCCTAACGCTAAAATTGACCTAGACGTCAAAATCCAGAGCGTCATGTCAGTCAAAATCCCCGAATTCACTGTTACCAAAACCGGTTCAGCGTTCTCCTACGGCATGCTCGAAACCACCGGCGACCTCGACAACGCCATCGTCAAGTTCGACGAAGTGTTTGTCGACATCCTCCGGTTAGCTGAGCTAGAGAAAACCGCCGAGATGCTGGCTGAAGAAATCGAGAAAACTCGCCGGCGGGTGTCAGCGCTTGAGAACGTCCGCATCCCCAACCTCCAAGACACGATTAAATTCATCACCATGCAGCTCGATGAGCGCAACCGAGACGCGGTGGTCTCGACCATGCGGGTGAAAGCCATGATTCTAGCTAAAGAGGCCGAAACAGCCTAAACTGGCGAATCTACGACTGTTTCGCGTAGTGTGATCGTCACCGTACACTTGTATGGCTCCTCACACACCACCCTCCAACAGTCGCACCTTCATCCAGTTTATACTGTTTCGGGGCGAGAAATACCGATTATAGGACAGCCCAAGTGAAGTTAGAGACAGAACGTCTTGCAGCTTGTAGCGCAACTGCAATATTGCTCTAACTTCACTTGGGCTGTTTTTGTATATCCTCCTCCAGATAATACAGCAGAGTAGCTTGCAATATATAGACATTGTAATACAATGTAAGCATATGAAAACATCCCCGTATACTATTCGCCTAGCTGACGACGTTCGCGCTGCGCTCGAACTTGAAGCCAAACGTGAGGATCGTTCTGCGGCTCAGTTAGCTACCCAGGCGATTAAAACTATGTTGGCTCAGAAAACTGTGTATCACGCGGCGATTGACACTGCACTGGAGGAAACTACCAAAGGAAGATTCATCTCTCAGGCAGCCATGCATGAGTGGATCGATAGTTGGGGTGCCGATAGTGAACAAGCAGCACCGACAATAGACATCATCCGCTAGTCATGCAGTTGGTTTATCTACCAAGTACTGAGTCGGACTTACGGTGGTTGCGACAGTACTATGAACAAGTGTTCGTAGCAGGGTTACAGGCTGCCCGGCAGCATATCTACGCCACCGAGGCGGCGTTACTTGCTAACCCATACTTGGGCCGTCAGGGGAGCGATAACACTAACGTGCGATCGTTGCCGATCAGTCGGACGCCCTTTGTATTTGTCTACCGAGTAAACAATAATGAAATACAAATTCTGCGCGTCTGGGACACGCGACGTGATAGTGGAGACTGACCCCTGAACAACCAAAGCGCTGCCAATCGGCAGCGCTGGTCGGTACTCTTTGGTGTGGTGATTAGTTTGCCAGCTGTACATCAGCTTCGGTTGATACTTCGGCTTCGACTGGGTTGGTAGTGGCTGGTTCAGTTTCATCTGTCGGGGCAGCTACTACTGGCTCTTCGGGTACTTCCGTCTCGGCTGGTTCTTCTGCAGTGCTGGTCGCCTCTGGTGTGGTTTCTTCTACCGGTACTTCTGCTGCCTGGTCTGCTGCTACCTGAGCTTCAGTTTGTTCGACTACAGTGTCGATCTGGGTATCAAGCTCGATGTTAGCCTCGTAGTCCTGGACTGAGTCAGCAACGGTGGCTTCTAGGTCCTGTATGGTGTCGGCTACTACTAGGTTGAGGTGTTTGCTGCGGTTATATGACCCGCCGCGACGTGCTAGTTCAGCTTGCACGTTGGTCTCGTTCGCGCTTGATTCGACGTTGTTGAGCGTACCTTGGTGCGCTATCAGGATGTTTTTGAGAAGTTCGAGACCAGCTACCAGCTGTGCCCGCTGCGCCGCTGTCAGTTGTAGTTGTTCCGATGCGGTGGCGGCTTGGTTGATCGAGTTGAGTCGAGTGACGATGCGCACCTTGGCCTTTGTGGCCGCTTCAGTTGTTAGTGATCCAGCCAATACTTGTGCGTCAAGTGCAACTAGTTCCGCTGCTAGCTCGGTGATTTCGGTGTCGACTGTCGCCACGTAGTCAAACTCGTTTGATGCTGTCAGCACAAACCAGCCAGCAATCAACGCGGCCAAGACCAGGAGGGCGATAATTATTTTATTCATAATTATATATATGGGTTAACGGTGGGTGATTAAGTAAACCTCTGTTTCTACTATACCCTGGGTGAACTAGTGTCTGTCTGATTGGAGTGACTATGTCTGCTGTCTATGACGCTGAGTGTAACCCAATCTTACGGACTAACTGGAGAAATTTTTGGTAGATTTCAGTTGTTCTGATTGAGCGTTAAACTGAGCGACCGCTAGTCGCTCTGTTTTGACCAGCTGCTCAATCTGGTGCTGGTTCATCATCAGGGCGGCGGTGGCAAACGCGTCTGCGTCCGCGGTAGTAGCAGCCTTGATAAACGTCGCGTCAGCGGTGAGGTTGTCAGAGACGATGTGGGTGTGGGTGCCGGTGCTGTTCTCCCACACTCGTCGATGGGGGCTGGAGGCGGCAAACCCATTATTATAAAGCGTGGTGTTGGCAATCATGACGCCGGGTTTGGTTGGGTGTTCGAGGTGGATGGTAATTGGTTGATTATTTTTGTGGGTGGCATACATGTCGCCACCGCCGTTAATCAAAAACTGCTCGATGCGGTGCGTATGCTGTAGTTGCCTAGCGAGCAGGTCGACGAGGTAGCCTTTGCCAAATCCCCCGAGGTCAAGGTTAGCGTCACCTGTCAACCTGATCTGATCAGGACTGATCTGTAAATCAATCACAGGGTTACCTGGTCCGACTGCCGGTCCACTGGCGGTAAAGGTGTAATCTGCGTCGTAGCCTTTGGATTCCAGTATATGCCCAGTCAAAAGGTTGAAGTGGGTATCTGAGCGCAGGTACAGCCGCTTGCCGTACTCAAGTAGCTGGACGAATTCTGGCGTGGGGTTGACTACCGTTCGGTCACGGTTAAGGGTCGACACCAGCGAATCTGGCTGGAAGCGGGAGTAGTTCTGCTCGTAGATCGACACGTACGAGGTAATAAAGTCTTTGACCTCGTCACTTCGCTGCGCTACTAGCTCGCCGAATATCTCTATCCACCACTGCGTCCCGAGTGCTTGGAAAGAATACTTCATCCGCAATTAGAGTTGGGCGCGAATCTCCGCGACCCCTTGGTAGAACGCGACTGATGTCAGTGACGCGCCACCCACCCGTGATAGTTCGACGTTGTTGATGTTTTGTCCGATAACTGCGGCTCCATACGCTCCATCAAACCCAGAGTGGGCCGGTGTGACAGCTGGTCCACCGTCATAGGTAATATTTGCGTCAATGATAGTTGTGCCGTCTAGTTCCAGAGTAATCACCATGTCGTGCTTGGTCCGGCGGGGGGTGAAATATGACGCTTTAGCGACGAACTGTTGAGTGGTTGCGGCCGCCGCATCTGCAGTGGCTGCTGGCGCGCTATCAATCTCAGCTGCGGGTCCAGCCGCGGCTGCTCCACCGTTAATCTCAGCTGTGGGTTCAGTTGCCGCTGCTTCGTCAACCGGGTTCATGGTTGGAGGTGGTTCGGTTGGTGGGGTGAATCCTTCGGGGAAGTTATTGGCTTGCTCGACCGGCTCTCCAGGAATTTCTTCGACCATTGAAACGGGAACCTCGGCTGGTTGTCGGAACAGCAAGAGTGCGCCCGCAGCGACAATAATAATAACAAAAGCGATGATATACGGCATACAGAAAGATTTAAATTTAAAGTAGTTTATACTAGTATAAAGTATGACGCGTTACATTTCCAGGTTTATTTCTAGCGTACTAGCAATTCCTAACCGGCTGACCGACAAAATCGGGATGTATCGGTTGGTGTCTTTGTCATTGTGGGCGCTGGTGGTTTGCTCATTACTAGCTAGTGCATTTGGCCTACTGGTATACAGCATCGGGGCTCAGTTGACGGCAGTGGTGCTTGCGGTTGCCACGGCACTCATCCTCAACGTCGTCTGTGCCAAACTCTGGCGCGTACACGCCAACCACGAGTCATCGGTGATCACGGCACTCATCCTGTTTTTCATGATGGTGCCCTACGAAGGCATTGTGACCAACTGGGCATTGCTGTCGGCAGTCGCACTAGGGACTGTCTCGAAATACGTCATTACCTACCGCCAGCAGCACATATTCAACGCCGCGGCGCTGGGTGCCGTGCTACTGGTGGTCGGGATTGGTGGGTATAACCTCTTGACCGGACACAGCTACAACACCGATATATTCCAGTGGTGGGTCGCGAACCCGATTTTGTTCTGGCCGGTAGTACTACTCGGGGTCCTAATTGTGGCTAAAGTGCGCCGCAGTGCGATGATTGGTGCGTTTATCGGTGTCGGCTTGCTAGTGTTCTTGATTGAGTCGGTCCGGTTTGGTCTGCCGTTGGTCGATTCTACTTTGGTCTATTTCATATCGTTCCCGACGCTATTTTTGGCATTTTTTATGCTGACCGAGCCGTTTACTATGCCGCCCAAACGAAGCCATCAGGTGTGGTACGGCGCATTGGTTGGGGCGCTTGCGAGCATGGCCATCTTGGCGCCAGTGTTTGCGATGACACCAGAACTAGCGTTAGTTCTAGGGAACGCGTTTAGCTACGTGTTCCGCGTCAAGCGTAAACTATTCCTTAAACTCCAATCTAAACGCTTGATTGCGACCGACACTTGGGAGTTTACCTTTAGCAAACCAGCGGGGTTCAACTTTGAAGCTGGGCAATACGTCGAGTGGATGCTCCCACACGGGCAAACCGATATGCGTGGCACCCGCCGGTATTTCACCATCGCTTCAAGCCCAACCGAGTCGGTCGTCCGACTAGCACTCAAAGTGATGCCAGCGGGTCAGAAAGGCAGCACCTACAAATCCCGCTTACTGGATATGGATCACGGGGAAGTGGTGATTGTCAGTCAACTAGCGGGGGATTTTGTCCTCCCTAAACACACCGACACCTCCCTTGGGTTCATCGCTGGCGGTATCGGTATAACGCCGTTTTCTAGCCACCTCTCGTGGATGCAGGCGAGTGGTAAGCAGTACGACACGCACCTATACTACTGCGCCAACACCGTAGGCGAACTGGCGTACCACGATGAGTTTACCTCTATGGGTACCACCATGCCGCTACTAACCATCCCTGTTATCTTCAAAGAAGAAGTGAATCCACCAAACGAACGAGGCTTTGTAACGAGCGAGATGCTAGCCAGACGAACGCCAGACTTTGCCGAGCGAACCTGGTACATCTCCGGCCCTCCAGGCATGGTCAACGCCTACGAAACGTTACTACAAGAATCAGGCGTCCCCCGCAAACAAATCAAAACCGATTTCTTCCCCGGTCTTGCGTAACTTTGTACAAAATGTACAATATAGAGATATGAAAACTCTTACTACAACAGTTGCTCGTAAAAACCTAGCTGAACTGATTGATACTATTAAATCAACCAATGAAATATTTGCTATTGGCAGGCGCAACAAACCCGAGGTGATTGTGATGAAATTTCCTGAAACCTATAACCCAGCGTTCGATGAAATAACAAACCTCAATGCCATGTCTGGTAGTTTTGATTTCTTGGCAGACGAGCCTGATTTATATACGCTTGCTGATGCCAAAGAAGTCTATGTCTAAGCTGTACGACATCATCCTTATACCGTTTCCATTGACTGATCTGGCTAGTCAAAAAATTCGACCTGCTTTACAGTTGTCGAGTATAACTGACAAAGATGTATTGCTGTGTGCTATTTCAACCAAGACTCACTCCAAGTTTGATATAAAAATTATGCCGACGTCAGAGAACGGTTTGAAGCAAATATCTTATGTCCGTACCAACAAAGTAGCTACTATAGACAGGAAGCTAGTGCTGGCTAAGTTAGGTGTACTTGAATCTGTTGCAGTAAAAAGTGTTAAAACAAAACTGGCAAAGCTATTTGGTTTGTAACTAGTTTACTGACTCCAAAGGATTTCTTTTTCGTCGTGATTTTTTAAATACTCATTAGCCTGTGAGAAATGTTTGCACCCGAAAAATCCTCGGTGGGAGGACAGGGGAGATGGGTGTGGGGCGGTGAGGATGAGGTGTTTCTGCTCGTCGATTAGGCTACTCTTGGCCGCGGCGAATTTACCCCAGAGGATAAATACAACGTGGTCTTGTTCAACCGAGACTGTCTTAATGATTTGGTCGGTAAACTGCTCCCAGCCGCGACCTTGGTGGGCGCCTGCGTTGCCGGCCTCTACCGTCAGGGTAGCGTTGAGGAGCAGTACGCCTTGCTTGGCCCAGTGGGTGAGGTTGCCGCTAGTCGGGATTGGTTGGTCGAGGTCGTCCGCCAGCTCTTTGTAGATGTTTTGCAGTGAGGGCGGCACGTTGACCTTATTTGGTACCGAGAACGATAACCCCATGGCTTGTTTGGGTCCGTGGTAGGGGTCTTGGCCGAGGATGACCACTTTGACCGCGCTTGGTGGGCAGAGTTTAAGGGCGTTGAATACTAGCGGTGCTGAGGGATAGATTGGTGGCTCGTTGATCAAGTATGATGCGTTGATGTCTAGCGTGAGCGCATCCCAGTATGGCTTTGTAGTTTCGTCCGCCAAATAAGTTTTCCACGGGGTTGGCAAATCGGGAATCATTACCGTCATTATAGCGGTACACTTACATATATGCGAGAAGCTCGAATCCGAAGCATTGTCAAAGCCCTCACCTGGCGCGCGATCGCCACCAGTACCACCATGGCACTAGCCTACCTCGTGACCGGTGATCTCAAAGTAGCCGGTGCCATCGGCGCCGCCGACGTCGTGATCAAACTATTTTTCTACTACGTCCACGAACGAGCTTGGGGCCACGTCGGCTGGGGCAGGAACGTGCATTTTGGGAGGGAGTAAACATGTATTCATTGACTTCATTGACTTCATTGGTTATTTGTGCTATATTTACTGACAGTAAATAACTCGCACATAATGCCTGGAGGCTAAAATGTTTACCAAACCTGACCTGAACAACTTTCGTGCAGAAGTCACGAGCAATGTCACGGGGGAAAGTGTCAAAGCAGCTATCGCCAAAGATGCTGGGTTGATCAACCTGACATACCATCGGCAAGATGGTTCGTACCGCTTTTCTCTCGACCATTCGATAATGAAACAAGGTGCTGACTTTGTTCTGATGGTGACGAGTTACGTCGCCATGGAGACTGGTCCGTATGCCCCTGAGAATAATTCGTTAAGCAAGTGGGTCGTAAGCAAGAAAGGTGGTGAGGGTTCGTTCTTCTATAAGCGTCAGCTGATCCGCTGGTATATCGACGAATTCTCCCCAGGTCAGCTTTCGCTGTATGTGAAAATCGACCGGAGAAAATCGTGGATGCAACGCATAGGTTACGTTTTTACCTCCAAAAAACGACGGAAAATACATTCTGATTGGCGCAAGAATTTTGCGTAAGAAATTTCAATTCACCCACCCCTTCGTTGATGATTGGGGTGGTTTTATAATTAGAATGGGAGTTGCAGTATAAACCCTTATCAGAGTTGTAGAGTTCAAATTCCAAGATTTTTTCTGAGCAGATCAAATTTGGAACTACATTCGCATTTATAAAATAATCTCTCAGATTATTTTACCTACGTCCATTTGCTCATTTCTGACACCCTGGACAATAGTGCGTCCCTCGCCCGGCGCAGCGAGTCTTTTTTATTGTCTCCCCGCAGCGAGAGCAGGGTTTGCCTTGTTGACCAAATACTTGCAGGTAGTCGGTAAAATTGCCGGCGGCGCCACCGGTGTCGACGAAGTGTTGGAACGTTGTGCCGCCGACCTGGATTGATTCACGCATCACGTCACCTGACGCCTGGCACAGCACAGCTGCCTCGGCTTTGGTGACTTTGTTGGCTAGTCGCATGGGTCGCACCTTGGCGCGCCAGAGCGCCTCATCAACGTAGATGTTCCCCAAACCAGCGACGAATTTCTGATCAAGTAGCGCGGCTTTGACGGGGGTGCGGCGCTTTTTTAGTTTCGCAGCAAACCACGCGCAGTCAAACTCGGGATCAATTGGCTCCGGGCCGAAGCCTGACCGCGCTACCGCTACCTCGGCGGCTGTTGCTAGTTTGGTATACCCGAACAGACGCATGTCGTTGAAGTAGAGGGTAGTATGGTCGGTAAAATGAAATGCCACCCGGGAGTGCTTATGTGGAAAATCAGTGCGTTCATTCTCGGTCATCGAGTGGCCACCGCCGACAATGTCACCGTCGGTGTCGACGTAGAAAAACTGCCCAGTCATCTTAAGGTGGGCGAGCATAAACAGGTCGCCTTCACCGACAAACGAAAAAATCAGCAGCTTGCCGATGCGGTCGATGTACTCGATGGTCTTGCCGCGCAAGCGGTCGTCAATCGTTTCGTCGTGCGCAACAATTTTACTATGAAACACCTCGACCGAGTCGATGGTTTGTCCTTGGACTTTTTGCATCAGCTGGAGTCGAACCGTCTCAACCTCGGGAAGTTCTGGCATGAGGGTATCCTAGCAGAGTTTGTGGTTCGAGAGAACAGACCAATTTCTCGATAGGCGTTAAGCCACCATTTGGGGATAACTGTGGGGAAAACTAGCGTATAACCCTGGTAGTAACTCTAGGACAGCCTATCGATAAGGTGGGGATGAAGTGTATTGGACTGATTTTAATAGTAATTTGTTAATTGTTCGCGAACTAGATTTTTTGCTACGCTGTTGGTGCTAGCTCGAGAGTCGGGTTTCTGCAGCCAGCCAGAAACTGCAAAAAATACCCAGTACGTAATTGTACCGGTATTCTAGGTTGGGATAGTTGTAAGTTGGGCAGAAAAATGTAAAATAGCGAGTACTTGCCTGACCGAGGCAAGTGGGTGAATTGACGTCAGTGGTAGTTGGAGTCATTCCGACTGACTGCATACGCAGACGTCGTCACTCGAAGCGCAAAAGAAAATAAACTTTCTTTCCACTTCTTCATTCCGACGTAAGGGAAACCTTTCGTCGGCACTCCGGATTACAAATAGAAATGAATAAATTCATTTCTGCTTTAATCCTACATTCCGACGTAGCTCAGCGGTAGAGCAGTTGACTGTTAATCAATTGGCCGCAGGTTCGAATCCTGCCGTCGGAGCATTGACATTATGCATATATTTTGCATAATACTAAAGAAACAAAGGAGTTCAAAATGTTCATGTTAGATCGTTATATCCTCGACACGTGCGTACTTATGCCGGTCGAAATCTTCACTGCACCTTATACAATGCGCCTGTCTGATTTGCTGCAACAACTTCAAATCGAGAAAGGGGAGGGTGGCTCACCACTTCAACTTGTTACAGGGCAAGAGCGTACTGGGAACGAAAAGTTCCCAAGCAGTTTCCTTTTGCAACGAGATCGAGAAGGTGGACTCAGACTAGTCGGAGTAATGGCCAACCGCTTTTCATCATGTAAAGACTTCGCAATCATGGTCGATGAGGTTGAGTTGATTGAAAAGGCACGGAGCTTTGCAGCACTTCTGATGTACTACAATCCGGATAAGTCAGAGGACTATGGTAGATACGAGACAATCGCCCTCGCAAGAGAAGGTTAATAATCAGCGCGCCCTTTGAGTAATTGGGCGCGCTTTATGTTTTACAAGTTCGAACGTCCTCCACCCAGCGGAGCAACGAAATAATCCCCGCGAGGGGATTTTTCTTTTGCTCCGACGGAGAAAGCCCTGGGAGGGCTTTCGTCAGGATTCGAAAAGCTTTTGAGTCAGATTGGGAGCCTAGCGAACCAATCTGTCCAAAAGGTATACTGGTCATGTAATGACCGAAACTCCTGCCGTCGGAGTCGACAAAGATACCAGCTTTGCCTAGGCCTAGGCGAAGCTTGAGAACTGCACCCTATTTTCCTCAGCAAAATTGGTTGATTTTGGTATACTGAGAGTATGGAAAGTAAACACAACAAGAAATTTGTAGGACTCACTGCGCTACTTATCAATTGTTCAATTAAATCCGACAAAAAAGGTTCTCATACTCAACTATTGATGAACCGAGCGGCAGGTATTATGGAAGCAGAAGGTGTCGAAGTCACTCATGTATATCCGTTAGACAACGATATCGCCTTCGGTATGGTAAAAGACGGTAAGGAAGAAGGGCTCAACGATGACTGGCCACAAATTCAGAAACAAATTCTTGATTCAGATATTCTCGTGATTGGTACTCCTGTTTGGCTCGGTGTGAAATCGAGCGTAGCCACTCTTGTCATCGAGCGGATGTATGCTTACAGTGGCGATCGCAATGAGAAAGGACAGTATTTATATTATGGAAAGACTGGAGGGTGCGTTATAACTGGAAATGAAGACGGAGCGAAGCATTGTGCAATGGACTTACTTTATGCGATGCAGCACATGGGATATACCATTCCTCCACAAGCAGATTGTGGTTGGTTGGGCGAAGCCGGGCCAGGACCAAGTTATGGCGACACCGAGTGGAATGATGAAAAACTGGCTTCTCCAGCCGGATACGGCAACGAATTCACTAATAGAAACACTACCTTTATGGCTTGGAATCTAATGCACATGGCTAAGATGCTGAAAACTAATGGCGGTATCCCTACCCAAGGGAATGTTGAAGAAAACTGGACTCATGTTACTAATGCAAAGGATATAAATCCTAAGTATCGGTAGAGGTTGATAAGTTATTTTTCTCCCCGGAGGAAATTCCTCCGGGTTTTAATCCTGCCGCCAAGCAGGTCTTTAGAAGCGAGCTACACCTCGAGCTCTCTAGGGTAGATTTCCATTTTGGTTTGTTATACTTGGGTCATGAATAATCCAGAACTAGTGGTGCATGCTTGTGGGCAGGTGTTGCGCTTTACTTCAGTTGCACAGTGGGATGATTTGTCACAAGAGCGTAAAGTCCAGTTAGGTTTTAACTTGGGTGTGATGGTGCTGGGTCTCGGGCTTACTAAAGCTGAGGGGTATCAGACGCTTGCTCGTGCTCGTACCGGTGAACTGTCGATGCTCAAACTACACAACCACTTCAAATCGCTGATAAGTAAACATAACATCGAACCAGACCAAGCGCAGCTCGATAAACCTGTTTGATTCAACCCTCAAGGCTGCATCCCTGGAGGAAGCTTCGTCTAGGCTTTGCCTAACCAAGCTTCGCCTAGGCAAAGCCTAGGCGAAGCACATTTAGCTATCCAGTGCAGTATTGACAACCATAACACAAAGTATATACTTTGTAATATGAAAACGACAACCAGCATCAAGCTAGATACAAAAATAAAGGAAGAGGCAGCGCTATTGGCTAGCGAATTGGGCTTGTCGTTGAGTAGTGTTATCAATGCCACTCTAAAACAATTTGTGACTGAGCGTCGGGTAGTGTTGAGTGCTACTCCAGCCTTCAATAATACAACCAAGAAAGCTTTTCTAGCCCTTGAAGCAGAGGTTAAAGCAGGCAAGAATCTATCAGCTGTCTATACAAATGTAAATGATCTTAAAAAAGCGTTACTGAAGTAGGGTATGGACATTACGTTCCATAAAAGTTTTAAAAAAGCTTTGAAAAAACCACCAAAATCTACCCAAGACAAGTTCTTTACGTGTTTGGACATTTTCGTTGAAGACCAGTTTTCGTACCTGCTGAATAACCACGCCTTGTCGGGAGAGTTTAAGGGTTGGCGGAGTATCAATATCACCGGAGATGTGCGAGTACACTACCGAGAAGTCGGACAAAGTATTGTCCTATTAGACATAGGTACCCATGCACAGTTGTATACGTAATTTGCGAAGACCTTGCTTTGGCGCCGCAGGGCATAAATAAAATTCACAACTCCACCCGTACCCAGCAGTGAACTACCCCGCAGCAAGCTACGGGGTACCCAAGCTACGTCTAGCAAGCTTCGCCGTGGTCTTGCCTAGGCGAAGCTTGGGGAGTTATCCCTGGAGGCCTGCCCTCCCGGTTACCTAATCCCGCAGATTAGCGGCTAATCTGCGGGATTAGGGGTTTTTATCTGGTTATTTCTGCCTCGACCAGGCCTAAGGGGGCTGTTTACGACAAAACCCTCGCATCAGGTGAGGCGAGGGTTTTGGGTTGCTTTTTGTTTGTCCGACTACTCAGTGGCTGGTAGTAATACGCCGTCGATGACGTGCACTACTCCGTTGCTGGTTTTGATGTCAGCCATAGTTACTTTGGCTCCACCGTTGATAGATACGCCGTCGTCGCTCACGTTGATAGTGATTGACTGGCCGTTGACGGTCTCGACGACCATTCCATCGGTCAGATCAGCCGCGTGTACAGCCCCTGGTACCACGTGGTAGGTCAGGATGCCTTGTAGGTCAGCGATGTTTTCTGGCTTGAGTAGGGTGTCGACGGTGCCAGCTGGTAAGCCAGCAAACGCGTCGTTGACGGGGGCAAATACCGTAAATGGTCCGGCGCCTTGCAGCGTTTCGACCAGCTCAGCTGCGGTTACTGCAGCTACTAGAGTACTTAACTCCGGTGTACTACTCGCGGTTGCAACGATGTCTTGGGTGTTTTGTTCTTCTGTCATATTGTGTTTCAAGCTAAATTGTTTATAAGAGCACTTCAATAAGTGCTGGGGCTACCTATTGTTTACGCAAGATAAATTGGTTTGTTTCAATTTATTTTGCGAGTGTGAATAATACCACACCCCCTAGCATCAGCTGATGCGGGGGTTTGTGGTTGTTCTAGCCTCGGTCGACTACTCAGTCGCTGGAAGTAGTACAGCGTCAATCACGTGCACTACTCCGTTGCTCGTGACGATATCTGCGATAGCGACGTTCGCACTACCGTTGATTGACACGCCGGCTGGGCTCACGTTAATGATAATACTCTCACCATTGACGGTCTCAACCACCATTCCATCAGTCAGGTCAGCTGCCATGACAGCTCCTGGTACTACGTGGTAGGTCAGGATAGCTTGTAGGTCAGCGATGTTCTCAGGTAACAGGAGGGTGTCTACTGTCCCAGCTGGCAATGCCGCAAACGCTTGGTTCATCGGGGCAAATACCGTGAATGGTCCTGGTCCTTGTAGTGTGCCTGCCAGATCAGCTGCAACAACAGCCGCTACCAAGGTGCTGAGTTCAGGCGTTGCAACTGCAGTTTCCACGATGTCGTCCGCTACTGGTGCTGCCATCATGTCATCCATAGCTGGTTCTCCCATAGCTGCGTCTTCTCCGATGATTGTTTCACCATTAGACTGTAGTAGGAAGAATCCCACCACACCGATAATTACCACTGCTCCAACAATTAAAATATTCTGCATACGTTACATTTATTGACTAATTTAAGTTACAGGAAAATCACTGATCTTCGCCATACTACATTTTACGTCGCTGGTTGCGGTTTATTTCAACGCGACCCGCTAAAGACACGTTTTGTCAGAAATACTTTGACCAAAACATCATTGTGTACTTCACTACCTCAAAAACTTGTGCATATACATAGCTCCTGTATAATGTATGAGTAATTGTCAGTTTAATTTGTTAAAAAATTATGTACAAAACAACACTTATCCTCACTGCCGTCGGTGCCCTCAACTGGGGACTTATCGCATTATTCAACTTTAATCTAGTGACCGCTTTGTTTGGAGTAGATACGCTTTTGACTAACGCTGTGTATCTGGTCGTAGCAGCCTCAGCTATCGTAGTAGTAGCGCTCGGGTTTATGCCAGAGCAGTCCACTAATCAACAGCGATCAGCTGCCTAGAGGCAAGCGTACTCCACCAATAATCAGGTTGTACACGCCGCAAATACGCTCCCTAGGGGGCGTTTTTGTTTATCTAATGATCTGGTGTGCGGGTTTTTCTTGACTTCTAGGTATAAAGGTGTATTATGTTTATTCAAATCGATTGTGTTAAGCAGAATATGTTTAGACAGTCTCAAAAAAGGTTTGAGATTATTATTTTGTTTAAGAACAATATCTATGGCAACAGGAACTATCGCACGACTAAATAACGGGTACGGATTCATTACTCAAGAAGGATCAGACAAAGATCTATTCTTTCACGTTAACGAACTCCAAGGAGTAGCGTTTGACGATCTACGAGAAGGAGACAAGCTTTCTTTTGAAGTAGGAGAAGGACCAAAAGGTCCCAACGCAGTCAACGTAAAGCTAGTTGAAGAAGCACCAGCTGAAGCAGCACCAGCTGCATAGTCAGCCGCTCTCAATGCAAAAGCGCCCCATCCATCGGGGCGTTTTTTGTGTGTGAAAGAAATCAGTCACTCGTGCGTCTTAGAACACAGAAAGATGTATACATTCTAAATGAAATAAGGAAATGATAGATGATACGAAGTTCTTTAATTTGCGCAGTTGCTACTGCGGCCACACTCATGGCCACAACAGCAATGGCGGAAATGCTGGATAATAGCGAGCTGTCGCTAGATCCGGCCACGCAGACCGAACAGATCACTACAATGATTGAAACCGTGTTCGAACCGTTGGAGGCACAAGTGCCGGGGGTGGTTGATCAAATGATAAGCATCGCTGACTGCGAATCATATGGCGGTCGTGACGGGATGATTATGCACCTAGATCCATCAGGTGAGCTGATCTACAATCCGTCGCCGAAATCGAGTGCTGCTGGAGTGTTGATGGTTTTGCTGATAACTCACCGTCCGACGTATACGCAACTCGGCCTTGACCCGACCCAAGTGGGGGACAACATCGTATTTGGCCGGTATCTCGTCGAGGGCCGGCTACAGCGAGGTTTGGAGCCGTTTGGAGACTGGGGGCAGTGTCTAATGTAACAGAATAAACAGGCGCCCTTCGGGCCGCCTGTTTTCTTTTGTCTGGGTGAAATATCCAGTCGCTGCGTTTCGTAGTATACTGTAGGGGAATTATGATAACCATCAGACATTATGCTTAGCTTGTACTACAAAGAATCTTGTCCCTTTTGTCAGCGTGTTATGCAAATGGCCGATAACCTGGGGGTACAGTTTGACCTCAAGGATATCGAGGACGACGCTGCCCTAACCGCAGAGCTGATAGAAAAAGGTGGTAAACGACAGGTTCCATATCTGATTGACACCGACAAAAACGTCGCCATGTACGAGTCAAACGACATCATTGAATACATCCGGGACAATTACGTCAACACCGCGGCAGCTGACAAACCCCGGATTCACAACGCAGCTGCCTCTGCGACGTGTGTGGCGTGCGAAGGGTAATAGATAAGGCACAGTAGATTTATTTAGTACTAATACAAAATAAAACCATGAACATCAATTTCAACTACAACAACCAAGCCGAAGCGCAAGCGCTGACTGCAATCACCGAACAAAAACTTGAGTCACTGAAGAAATTTATTCCGACTGACAAGTCGGTCATCTGCGATGCAGAGTTTGATAAAGTCGCCGCGAACAACAAAGGGTCAATTTTCCACTTTGCGGTCAATCTGCAAATAGAAGGCGAGATGCACCGAGCCGAAGCGACCGAGGAGAGTTTTGAAGCAGCGGTCGATGAGGTGCGAGACGAGCTCGATAAGAAACTCCGCCGTAACAAGAGCAAGAAAGACACCCTGGGGAAGAAAGCTGGACGCGCGCTCAAGCGACTTATCGCACGCGGGGGCCGAGACTAGTCAGCCAGTCGGTGAACGACATGGCGGATTTGCCTTCGGGAACCACCGTGATGAGGCGGAGTTTTCCCATGGAGAACTCCGCCTCTTTGATTTTGATTCGTCGGTCCGCGTGCATAAACCAGGTGTCACCGATGCCCATAAAAGCGTTGATTTTGAGCCACGCGAGGCGTGCTTGGTTGCTGGTGGGGAGTTTGTATGGGTTGAGGATCAGCTCGCTGTCGGCCTTGCCGAGGCGACCGCAGTAGGTGGCCATGGAGTGTTCTTGTTCCTGAGGGATGATGGTATCAGCCAGGTAGTCACGCAGGACATCAGCCAACATGGCGCCGCCCATAGCCGCTAGGGCAACGTCGAGGTCTGGGCCGGGGGTCGGCCAGTTCTCGTCGCTGATCTCTAGGGGCATCTGATCGAGAATCGGACCAGTGTCCATGGTGGCGTCCATTTGCATAATGGTGACGCCGATGGCTTCGCGCTGATCGCTCATGATGGCGGTCCGGATGGGGCTAGCGCCGCGCAGGAGCGGCAACATTGATGGGTGCATATTGATGACGCCGTGAGTCGGGATGTCGAGCAACCACTGGGGCAGGATGTAGTTGTACGCGACGACGATGAATACGTCCCACTTGGTGGACTCAAGGTAGGTGCGGGTCGCCTCGTCTTTGTATGCGGTTGGTTGATACACGTCGATGGTTTTGGATTCTGCCCACGCTTTTACCGGGGGAGCAGTCATAACTTGCTTGCGCCCGACTGGTTTGTCGGGACTGGCGACGATGAGGTTAGGGGTAATACCAGTGAGATACAGCTCTTCTAACACCGGGACAGCCAGTGGTTCACCGCCAAAATAAGCAATACGGGGTTTTGGTTTATTTGTCATGATTGGTTTTATACTCTTCAGGTTCGTTGCCTTTCTGCCAAGTTTTGATCGCGCGGTCGGGGAAGAGGATGCCGTCGAGGTGGTCGTATTCGTGCTGCATAATCTGGGCGAGGAGGCCACCAGCGCCGCGGCTGTATCGCTGACCACTGTCATCAGTAGCCTCGATGGTGACGTTTTTGTGACGAGCGACGATGCCGTACGTGTCAGGGAGCGATAGGCAACCTTCACCCATTTCTTGCATTTTTTTGGACATTTTGGTGAAGCGGGGGTTGATGGCGATGATGGTCGGGAGGGCGCCCTCGCGGTCTTTGGATTGGTCTTCGATGATGAACACCCGTTTGCTGATGCCGATTTGGGGCGCGGCAATAGCCACCGCGGCATAGCCGTCGACATCGTAGGTTTTGATCGCTTGCCTCAGGTCGCGGACGATTTTGGCGACCGTACCATCAGCAAATTCCTCAGCCGAGCATTCCTCCGCCATGGTATGCAAGGCAGGGTGGTTTTCTGGGACTAGTTTAGCCATAGGTAATGTGTAAAATATACGGTAAAAGGCAGTCATCGTCCAGTAAATACAGGGGTCGAACCCCTGTATTTCACCATAAAAGAAAAGGGCCGCGGGTGACGCTGTTTATTTACTGTGGTCAAAGTTAAAATTATACACCCTATACAATCCGCTCGGGGTTCACTTCGATTTTTACGTATGGTGGTAATGTCCGTAGGCGGTCTAGGGTGGTGATGTACGATGGTTTGTCTTCAGGGTTCAGTCTGATCAGGCCGTGGCGCATGACTTTGGTCCCGTTGGAGTGGGGGTGGTTGTAGCACTGGATTTGCTCTGCGCGCAAGGCGTTAGTGATGAGTTCCTCGGTCGCGTTGCTGGAATGAATCGTGCCGGCCCAGGTGAGGAGGATAAATGTGCACACAGGTGGGTACTGCACCATCTGGCGCAAGGCAATCTCGTCGTCATAAAACCGCTCAATCGCCCCACGGGTGGCGTACTGCAGGAGGTTGTCCGTCTCGGTGCGGGTTTGGACCAAGACTTCTTGGCTGCTGTGCTCGCGCAGGGTCAGTAGCAGGCGAAACAGCGACTCGTCGGCGCGCCACGTCGGGATACTGCGGGCGGCGTCGAGCGACACTACTGCACTGACCGCGAGGCCTTGTTGCAGGTACGGCAGGACGACCTGGGTGCCGATCAGCACGCCAGATTGTTTCTTAAAAAACTCGTTGGTTAGTTTGTGGACGTCTTTAGCGGTTTTGGCGATGGACTGGTCGATGACGGTGACGTCGCTGTCGGGGTATTCGGCTTTCCATTCGTCTGCCACCTGCTGGATCCCAATCCCGCGCTCACGCAGGCGCCAGGAGCCACACTTGGGGCAGGTGTCAGCGGCTTTGACTTTGCGCCCAGAGGTGCCAGACACAAACCAGCGTTGCTCTTGTTGGTTATCGTCATAGGTCCGCAGCAGGGAATACGTCGTGCCAGAGTCCGGGCAGCGGAAGATGTGACTGCAGTCGATACAGGCGACGCAGGGCGCGAGTCCGCGCCGAGCCGCAAAGAGAAACACCCGCCCACGAGCTTCGAGCGCTCGTTCGACTGATCGTTTGAGTTCTTTGGAAAACAGCACAAACGGCACGTCTGGTTTGGCTTTGTCTTGTTGGTAGATAATCGACAACGGCGCTGGGAATGCCATTCGTTTGGCGGGCTCATCGTAGGTGGTGTAGCTATCTTCACGGCGTTTATACTCGTCTTCGGTTGCTGGGACAGTGTCACCAAGGATTATCTGGCGGCCGCAGGCCTTCCCGAACGCTTTGAGTGCTTCGCGATGGTCAAGGTACGGTCGGGTGCGGGCCACATAGTGTGCACTGCCAGAGTGTTCAACAATAATTGTACTGCAGTCGGACCGCTCGATGTAGGCGTAGGCTGGGGTGGTAATGATTAGTATAGCGGTTGAGGTGTCTTCAATCGCAGTGTACGCCTTATCGCGGGCTGACTTGGTCATCATGGGTGAGAGGGTGATAACGCGATTTTTGATGCCGTTGGACATGTGTTTGGCGCAGTTAGCGACGTAGGCGGCAGTGGGGACTACCAGTAATACGGAATGTTTCTTGGCAAACTGGCTGCGCACGAGCGTCTGGTACGTCAGGTGTCGTTCGTCGGTCCTGGCGGTTAGGAGTTGCGGTACAGTGTCCTCGTTCATTTCGCTCGCGCCACTGTCCGGGTACGGGCGGTTGCCATTGCGCACATCAGGCGGTAGGAGTTGGTAGATTATTGATCCCGTGGTGGCTGGGTATTGGTGAGTGAGGGCTTCGGCCGCAGCTCGAAAAGACGCCGGGAGGGCCCGAGCACCTGGTTGCTGGGGGAGTTTACGTAGGGAAAACGTCGCGGCTTTGAGCGCTGTTTTGCTCGCATGGGCTGGCCGTACCGCTGTTACGATAGCCGATTGCGTCTTGCCTCTGATTGGTACTTGCACAAAACTCCCAATCGGGTACGGCAAACTCGAGAAATACGACAACGACTCCAGCATAGTCCCGCGGATGAGTGGAGTGACGATAATGACGTGCATGTTGGGTAGTATAGCAAACTAGAGAAATCTGGCTTTGTTGGGTGGTTCTGGTTGATTCTGAGTGGTTCGTTGAGCTGCGAAGGTGGGATAAGGAATAACGTGACGGTTTTTTCGGTGGCACACTATTGCAACACTCAACTCCGCCGCACTCCTGCAAAACCATTTCCATACATCATTCGACGACCTGCAATAACTTTGGTATAGTTTGGTTATGAAAACTCAGACATTAACAGTCGAATATGACCGCGAGGCCGATGGGCGATGGATAGCAGAAATCCCTAGCGTTCCGGGAGCGATGGCGTATGGTGCCACCAAAGCACAAGCCAGACGACAGGCGTCGGCAATCGCTTTGCGCACCTTGGCTGACCAAGTTGAGTCTGGTCGCTCACCACGAGTGCTGGCCCACTTTTTTTCTCATGGGACAGTGGCGCACGGTTAAAGCTCGTGCGCTGTTACGTTTACTTGAGGGTATCGGCTGACAGGTTGTACGTCAGCGGGGTTCACACCGTATTTTGACTAGACCGGGCTACCCTAATTACACGTTTGCTTTTCATGACAAAGACGAAATTGGTCCTAAAATGTTGTCTCGTGTAGCTAAACACACCGGCTTGCGGCCAGAGGATTTATAGTTAAAACTCCTCCAGATAGTCAACTTTTGCTCCCAGGGTGGTTAGGCGCTCAACCAGCTTTTCGTAGCCGCGGTTGATGCTGTAGATGTTGCGCAGGATTGAGGTGCCGTTGGCGGCGAGCATACCAATCAGGAGAATGGTGGCAGGGCGCAGCGCCGGTGGGCAGACCAGCTCGGTGGCGGTGAGTTTGGTTGGGCCGGTGATGTAGATGCGGTGCGGGTCGGCCAATACCGTTTCGCCACCCAGGCGGTCAAGCTCGGTAAAATAGATGGCGCGTTTCTCGTACATCCAGTCGTGGATGAGGGTTTGGCCGGCCGCCTGGGTGGCGATGACGGCAAAAAACGGCAGGTTATCGGCGTTGATACCAGGGTAGGGCCGGGAGTGGATTTTCTCTAGTGAGGCGGTGAGTTTGGACGGCATGATGGTGAGGTCGACTAACTTGGTCCGGCCGTTGTGACTGAGGTAGGGTTTGGTTTGTTTGTACTTGAGCCCCATTTTTTGGAGGACCAGTAGCTCTAGTTCGAGGAACTCGATGGGGCAGCGTTCGATGGTGATTTTAGAATGAGTAGTTATCGCCGCTGCGATAAAAAACATACTGTCGGTTGGGTCTTCTGAGAGGGTGTATTCGATTGGTTGGTTGATTTCCTTGATGCCGTGCACGGTGAGGGTGGTGGTGCCGATACCGTCAATCCGTACACCGACGGCCTCTAGGAACGTGCATAACTCTTGCACCATGTAGTTGGCGCTGCAGTATTTGATAGTGGTCGCCCCGGGTGAAAGGGCGGCGGCGAGGAGGGCATTCTCGGTTACCGTGTCGCCAGACTCGTAGAGGATGATTTCGGCTGGTTTGCGCGCGGCGTAGGTGATTTTGTAAGCATCTTGCGTCACGTTGATGTCGACACCAAAATGCTCAAGCGCGTAAAAATGCGGCCGGACGGTCCGGGAGCCGAGTTTGCAACCACCTGACTGGGGCAAGGCAAATTTGTTGAGGTGGTGGATCAGCGGGCCGATAAACATCACGATGCTGCGGGTGCGCTTGGCCGCGGTTTCATTGATGGCTTTGAGGTCAAACTTTTTGGGTGGGGTGAGGCTGATGGTGCTGCCAGTCCACTCGATTTTGACCCCGATACTCTCAAGCACTTCGGTCAGGCGGTAGACTTCCTCGATGCGGGGCATCTTGTGGATGGTAGTTTTACCCTTGTTCAGGAGCGCTGCGCACAGTAGTCCTACGGCGCCGTTTTTACTGGTGTTGGTGACGACCGTGCCAGATAGCTTGTGGCCGCCCTCAATCTGCAGGTTCATGGTGCCAGGGGAGAGGGTGACGAGGTTTTTGCCCAGCGCCTTACTAATTCTAGCTAGCATTTCGGCTGAGACATTTTGCCGCCCAGACTCCATCCGCGCGACCGCGCTTTGTGTGCTTTTAATTTTTCCAGCCAAATCAGACTGGGTCAGGCCGGATGATTCACGCAAGTCAGCAATTCGTCCTCCGATGTTCGTTTCAGATTTCATGTGGGTAGTATAGCAGATGCGCTATGTGGGTAGAGGGTTATAAACATTGACAAACATTATTATTTACGTTTAGTTTCTGGGACTGCTTAAAATTTCAAGCAACTGCCTGGCACCCGAGTGGCTTCTTTTTTTACGTAAACTTGCTACACTGACACCACTTACTTGTATGTCTTTTTTCTCTAACCTTACGCCCAAAATCGGCATTGATCTGGGTACCACCAACATTCTGGTATTTGTGCCGGGGCAAGGGATTGTGCTCAACGAACCATCGGTGGTGGCGGTATCAGACGATAATCGGGTGCTGGCGGTGGGGACTGAGGCTAAACTGATGATTGGCCGGACGCCCGAGAGTATCCGGGCGTATCGGCCCATGCGCGACGGCGTGATTGCGGACTACCGCGTGACCGAAGCGATGCTGCGGTACTTTTTGCGCAAATCGATGAGTAAATTTAGTCTGTTCCGGCCGGACGTGATGGTGTCAGTACCAGCCGGGGTCACCTCAACCGAGCGTCGCGCCGTGGTTGAAGCCACTATGAAAGCCGGAGCCCGTAACGCGTTTGTGGTCAAGGAACCAATTCTGGCCGCAATTGGGGCTGGTGTGCCGATTTATGAACCGCAGGGACATATGATCATCGATATCGGTGGTGGCACGATTGACTGTGCGGTGATTAGTCTGGGGGGGATTGTGTCATCCAACTCAGTCAAGTGCGCTGGGAACAAAATCGACGCGGCGATTATCGACTACGTCAAAAAGTCGCGGAACCTCGCTATCGGTGAGAAAACCGCTGAGGAAATCAAAATCGGCGTCGGGTCCGCGTTACCGCTTGAGGAGGAATTGTCGATGGAGATCAACGGGCGCGATATGATTAGTGGCTTGCCGCGGAGGGTGACTATTACGAGTAACGAGGTGGTCAAAGCCATCAGCAAGGAATTAAAAGAAATGATTGCTGCCATCAAAACCGTGTTTCAAGAAACTCCACCCGAGCTGTCGTCCGACATCATCGACGGTGGCATCATCATGACAGGTGGCACCAGCCAGCTGCGTAATTTTCCTGAGTTGATCCGCAGGCGCACCGGGGTAAAAGCCGCCGTGGCCGACCAAGCGTTGTTCTGCGTCGCCAAGGGCACCGGGATTGCGCTGGAGCACCTGGACGTCTACAAACGAGCGGTGTTGGCCAAGAAGTAGATTTTGGTCAACTACTTTGTTGTCCGGCATAAAATATTGTTCACCGTACACTTGTACGGCTCACATGATTTTACTTGTCCGCCGCGTATTTGAGACAAAATCTACTGCTTTGCTATCAGGGTAGGATATGTAGAGACTTGAGTCTAAGCGGGCGGTGTTGGCCAAGAAGTAGTTGTTATTACACACGCTCTTGCGCTGTATGGTGAATCGTAATAATTACTACGGTTGGTTGCGGATCGGTGTCATCTACTCGATAGATGATTTGAAATGGACCAATAAAAACTCGCCGATATTGGTCGCGGAATTGCGCACCTCGGTTTGGTAGTAGACTCAGAGACTCACACTTGGATTCTATGGCCTCAATCATTTTGACTGCAGCTGTTGGAGAATCTCCAGCGATGTAGTCGCCAATCATAGTTAATTGCGATAGAGCGGCGGACGATAGAATTACTCTAGCGCGCATAGCGCTGTTTCAGGATTGCAAAGGCTTCAGTTGCGTCTATTGCAGAGTCGTGTAATAGCGACGCTTCACCAGCGGCGATTTTGCGTTCGATAATCATGGCCTCAATCTGAATTGCGAGTTCTTGCTGGTCTGTTTCGGGTAAGTCAGCAGCGGAGGTGATGATGGCTGTGAGTTGGTGTTTCATGTCCAAATTTTAGCATATATGCGCAATGGTTTCAGCTATGTTTGCGGTCGACGACTGACACTTACTACTTGGTTTTGTTGTCGGGTGATGTTGTATACTTGCAGTAATGGAAGGAACACCAAAACAATTTGCCAGTCCCCAAGAAGAGGTGGAGTTTTTGCGGGCGCAGTTGGCAGCGCGGGAGCGGGTAGTGTTGGCGCGGACGCCAGAGCTCGATCCGGCTGAGCGTGAATCGATGGGTCGACAGGAGCTACAGTCGTACACCAGTTTTACCCCCAAACTAATTCTGCATCCTGAATACGAATTATCAGGGCAGGCAATGCATGAAGCCGTGGCGACGGTCGAGACAGCTTCTGACCCAGTGGAGGAGATTTTGCAGATAGCAAAAGAAAAGGGAATCAAAAACGCCTTATCGGTGCTGGCGAGCACTGCAGATGCTTACACCATTGACGAAGTTCATCGGCGATTGATTGAGCTGATCACTACCGGCGTCAACATCGCAGATATGAAAGAAGGGGTTCCGCCCTGGCACGTGTTGCACATGACGTTGTTTGAGGTCACGTTGCCAGCTAGTGCTAGCGATGCGCCGCCAGTCCCGCTAGCGGAGCTGGTCGGCACCATGGAGCAATTGCTCGCTGGGCTGCGGACGATTGGATCGATCAAAAGTGGTAACCACTTTGTGTTTGAAATTGCAGTCGCAAACAACACCGAAGATATCATTTTTTACGTCGCGGTCCCCAATGAATTCACGTCGTTGTTCGAGAAGCAAACGTTGTCACTATTCCCGCACGCTGAGTTGACCGTCCAGCCGCAGGACTACAACGTGTACATGGCAGACGGCGTGACCCAAATTGCCGAGCTGTCACTCAAAAAACACCCCATCTACCCGCTCAAAACCGTCGCTGCGTTTGCGACTGATCCACTTGAAGTCGTTCTCAATGCCTTTTCCAAAATCGGCCGTGCCGAAGGCGCGGCCGTGCAGTTTGCTATCCGCCACCCTCAGGGCAAGTACCTCAAAACCTACCAAGACATCATCAAGCAAGTAGAAAAAGGTCTCAAACCAAACGAAGCTATCGCGCGTAGTACCACCGGTGGTGCCATTATGGCGGAGGTTGGTGGACTATTTGCTAGCAAAAAATCAGCCGAGGCGCTCGCCAAACCGCTTGAGGTCGACACGGTCGCCATCGAACTGTTCCGCCAGAAAACCGCCCGCGAGATTGTTGAAGTGACCATCAGAATTGTGGTGTCAGCGGCGGATGCTGCCCGCGTGCAGCAAGTTTTGTCCGAGCTGGAGTCGGCCTGGCACCAGTTTGATACGGTTGAAGCCAACCAGTTTGTGTTTACCCGCCTCAAGGGCAACAACCTCAAGTTGGCTGAGAAAGCGTTCTCTTTTCGTCAGTTTGACCAGCGGAACATCATACCGCTGGCGCTGGACGAACTCGCCACACTGGCTCATTTCCCAGCTAGTGGCGTGCAGTCAGCCCATCAGTTCAAGCAGTCATACTCACAGACTGTGCCAGCGCCATCAAACATGCCAGACAGTGGGACGCTATTGGGGATCAATCGTCACCGCAACGTTGAGAAAGACGTATTCATCAGCGCTGAAGACCGACTGCGGCATTTCTACATCATCGGGCAAACCGGAACCGGTAAGACGACCCTGATGAAAAACATGATTGTGCAAGACATCCAGCGTGGGGACGGGGTATGTATGATTGACCCGCACGGGACGGACATCGAGGATGTACTCGGGGCTGTTCCACCCGAGCGAGCAGATGATGTGATTTATTTTGATCCGTCGAACCTTGACCACGTGGTGGGGCTCAATATGCTCGAGTATGACTACAGCAAACCCGAGCAAAAAACCTTTGTCGTCAACGAGTTGTTTTCCATCTTCCAAAAGCTATACGGAGCTAACCCAGAATCCATGGGGCCGATGTTTGAGCAGTATTTCCGCAACGCCACCATGCTGGTGATGGAAGACCCAGACAGTGGTAACACCCTGATGGACATAGGTCGGGTACTGTCCGATGCTGCCTACCGCCGGCAGAAACTAGCCAAAGCGACCAATCCTGTCGTCATTCAGTTTTGGAAAGAGATCGCGGGCAAAGCCGGTGGGGACGCTGCGCTTGAAAACATTGTGCCGTACATCGTCTCCAAATTCGACGTGTTCACCGCCAACGACTACATGCGACCAATTATCGGCCAGCAGCACAGCGCGTTTGATTTCAGGCAAGTCATGGATCAGAAAAAAATCCTCCTGGTGAACCTGTCCAAGGGTCGCCTGGGGGAGATTAATGCCAACCTGATTGGGATGATTATCGTGGGCAAACTCCTGATGGCGGCGCTGTCACGGGTTGATGATCCTACCAAATCATTCCCACCGTTCTACCTGCACATGGATGAGTTCCAGAACATCTCCACCAACTCTATCTCGGCGATACTGTCCGAGGCGCGCAAGTACAAACTCGGTCTGACGATGGCGCACCAGTTCATCGCGCAGCTGCAGCCTGATATCAAAGATGCAGTGTTTGGCAACGTTGGGTCGATGGCGGCGTTCCGGGTCGGTCCGGAAGACGCGCAGTACCTGGAGCAGCAATACGCGCCGACCATCACCGCAACTGATCTGATGAACGTCCCTAACCGTAACGCATTTCTGCGCGTGCTCGCCAACGGTACCCCGACGCCACCGTTTAGTATCGGCACACTGGCACCGGCTGAGCCCGATCTGGCCCGAGTCCAGCACATGATCGCCATGAGTGCGCAAAGATACGGTACACCCCGAGCGCAAATCGAAGCGGACATCGCCGCTCGTTATCATAAACCACCCCGACCAACCATCACGTTATAGTGGTATACTTTTTGCAATATGTCTTTTGAAGGGAATCATGGCAAGTATAAATATCAAACCGAGGTTTCTGTTGCCCAGCCAGAATCCGACCAGACACGCGTCGAAAACCCTGAGCTAGACGAAAACCAGGACGATGTGGCACTCGATTCAATCGAGGCGGTCGATGCATTCCACGCTGAGGTAGAAACGTCTGTTACTGAGCGGCTGCAGGCCGCTGACACGGCTATCGCCGAGCACTCAGTCCTGTCGGGTCAGCTGCAAGAATTTACCGAGTATCTCGAGAGTGTCAGGGTAAAGCTACGGGGCGGGTTTGCCTTGTCGGAATTGGATCAGGCCCACGTTCAAGAGATATACGAACGACTCATGGACGAGGTAGACGGTTTGACCGAGACAATTGAGGAACCACCGTTTGACCCGGAATCGTACATCCACGAGCAGTTTGCTGAGCACCCTTACTTGACAGCTAGCAAACGTCAAAGTGCGTACTCTTTACTACGCGAGTACAAACGAGCTTTGAAAGAAACCGGTGACCAGGAGGCGCAAGAGTTGGCTGCACAACTAGCGCTTGAAATACAAGAGTTGGTCGACGAATTAGTCGGCAATGATTTGCTGCCAGAAGAAGGGCAGGGGTCAGATTTAACTAAAAGAAAGGTGGGAACTAAGTTAACCCTAACATCATTAGATGAGGAGCTGCCAACTGTGGCAAAGGAACATACATCTGAGACGACTAATGATCAAGACTCACAATCTATAGCTGGGCACGACTACGTTGACCTGCCGCAGGCTCAAGCAGAATCAGTGCAGCCAGCTTTAGAACCAGAACCTATAGCTGAAGTAGTTGCTATGCAACCAGCAAAGCAAGCTGAGGTAACACCTAAAAAACTTGGTTTCTTTAAAAAACTAACCAGCCGGTTTACCCGTAACCGAGAAGCTGACAATCCAAATTATAAACGTCATCTGGCCGAAGTCGCCCACGCTGCCGAGGTCGCGCAAGACGTCGCCGACCTGCGAGCCATGGCTGCCAGACGGGCAGAGGCGCAGCGACCGTCCCCGCTTATGTTGACGCAAGACATGAGACTACCAAATGAATTATCGCCAGAAGAGCAGCTGCAGCAAGTAATGGCAGAAAATGGTCAAGACTCGGTAGAATGGGTTGCTAACAAAGAAAATTTCGCACCATTTGAGCCACACAAAACTGAAACTACACCCCAATTTACTCCAGCTTCAGTGCAAGAAAAATCCTGGTTGTCTCGAGCTGAACAAATCGATTCCCGACAAGCGCAGCTACAGCTGCTCCGGGCTGTTGGGAATGTTGAGGCTATCCCTACCGGGTGGTTTGCTTCCAACCTGGACGCTGGCCAAAGTCCATACCAAGTGTTGGGTAATGACAGTTTTGAAGATTTAGCAACCTACGCTCAGTCAAATGAAACCCGCACGGAGTGTCGCGCTTGGCTCAAAAGTAATGGTATCGACGAACACGCTTTTTTCAATTGGATGGATCTGTTGCCTGAGATGCAAGCCCGTGGAGTGCAAACAGATGGTCAGTCGTTTAAGCAAGTGATTGATACTTTGCTAGAGTTGCGGGCAGCTGAGCAACGTAATACACAGCCAACCGCAGAGTAGTCAGCGATAAAGGTGGTAGTATAATACACATGTCTAGTTCTTTGGGTAGGGCGTTCTCATTTGATACACCGCAAGCGGTGATGCATGTTTTGGCGTCAGTGCGCCACAGCGACGTGTCAGCGCATGATAAAAACAATCTGCGAGATTTGATTTTGTCGTACACTAACGCGGGTAAGGATCCGTCACTCAAAATCCAGATCGAGCAGCAGCTAGCGCGCCTGGCTATCCAGCCAGCTCCAGTGGCTGCCCCAGTAGACCCAGCCGTACCATTGGAGTTTGGGTCGTATCGCAGTGCGCCGATTTTTGTCGCGCCGGCCGCCACCCCAGTAATAGCAAAACCAGCAGCTGCTCAGCCGATGGTACCCTCAGCGTATGCTACCCCGGTGGTAGTGGAAACTCCCCCAACCCCAACCCCAACCTCTGTGCCGGTAGCGGAACTAGTCTTGGCAGCAGAAGCGGTCCAACCAGAGCCCGCATCAATACCAAAAACACTTCCAGTAGTAGAGCAAATCCCGATGCCGGTAGTAGACGCAACTGATAGTGTTGCTGCATTAGCTCGGGTCAGAGAAATTAAAGCCCTCGTCAACGAGAAAATCGGTAACCCAGTGAATCTGGTAGACATCGACAACCAAGTTGGTCGCGAGTACATGTCAGCGCTTTTAGATGCAATGAAAAAACTGAGTTCTGGAGGCAGCGACGCCGCTACGATTGAACGACTCGAGTTAGCCTACGCTGCCGTTGAGCGCGTATTGGTCAATACTCCAAATAAAGAGGTTGTGCCTCCAACACCAACACCAACACCAACTCCAACTCCAACACCAACACCAACACCAACACCAACTTCTCCAGAGGTTAAGCTAGTGGTCCCTGTACCGCCAATGCCGGTCGCTCCAACACCTCCGCCTCGAGTAGAACCAGAGCCAGTTGTGGCTCCTGCAATTCCAACTAATAAAGTACCTGAACAACCACAAACAGTCCCACCTCAACCAGCAGTATCAACTCGTACAGCAGCGATACCGATGAAAGATGATCGTTGGCAAGCTGCTTCAGCAGCAATCAAACCAGCTCCAATTCGACCACTGTCAGAATCAGTGCCACCACTCAAATCCATTAACGACGTCCCGACCCAGGATTCTTTGACCAACAAAACCGCTGATCCACTTATGGCAGCTGAAGTGACTGACGGTCTCAACCAACTCCTTACTGACTGGGTTCTATTCAAAAAAAGTGGACTGTTCGGCACCGGTCCCAAAGGCATTGAGCACGCACTTTATAAAAACATTAAAGACCTACAGATTCCACTGCTACTGGCTGGTCGATTTGAAGGTGCTACCCAAGAAATCAAACAAAGCATCACTGACTACATGAATGGTTGGCGTTACGAACAAGGCATCATTTACGAACAAGGTGAGATATTTGATCATTACTTACGACGGGTGATTCGGCACATCCTTGATTTGCAAAAATAAGTGACTAGTCGCACAATACTAATATGAATCACCACGCCACGCTGTTTCGCAGTTCTCGTCCCCTTGATTTTGGTTATGAGACTAACAGCTCAGTCAGCTTGTTTTCGTTTGAACGACTGGGTATTGATAATGCGCGGCAGATAGCCGCTGATGCGCAACTCAGGCCAGCGTCAGGCGTGGAGCAGGTGTTTGTGCTGCGAACCTTGTTTGTCACGCACGAAGCGCAAAACGCACTCCTCAAATTGTTTGAAGAGCCGCCAGCTGGGTTGTCTTTTGTCTTAGTGCTACCCCCAGCTGTACGATTGCTTCCAACATTATTGTCGCGCATTGGGCTAGAGGTGGTCGAACAACCTGATGTGGTTATTAACCAACCGTGGGTAGACTTTCTCGCCGCCGCTCCAGCTGATCGACTCACTCAGATTGATCTCTGGCAAAAAACCAAGGAATCAAACTGGTTGCAAGCAATCACCGCTGGTGTGCATACCATTAGCTATGCCGAGGTGCCTGTAGGGGCTCTACCGGCGATACAGTTGGTCGGTGAACAACTGGCTACCAGAGGCGCCAGCAATAAAATGCTCCTGGAACATCTGGCGTTGATACTGCCCCTACGAAACTAGCGAGCAAAATGCTACACTACACTCATTATGGATTTCAATCACGTTACAACTAAACTCGCAGAGACCCTTGACTGGCTTAAAAAAGAATTCGCTGCGATCCGCAGTGGGCAATCCTCACCGGCGTTACTCGACGGGGTAAAAGTAGAGAGCTACGGTATGTATATGCCGATGAATCAGGTCGCAACGGTCGGTGTCGAAGACGCCCGGACGTTGCGGATTTCACCGTTTGACAGCTCCCAAACCCCCGCTATCGAGAAAGCCATCCAGGAAGCCAACCTTGGGGTTTCGCTGGCGAGCGACTCTGGTGGGGTACGGGTTATTTTCCCTGAACTCACCGCTGATAGGCGAGGACAGCTACAGAAACTAGCCAAAGCCAAACTAGAGGATGCTCGCATCGCCGTGCGAGCTGTCCGTGACGACGCTATGAAAGCCATCGAAAAAGCCGAAAAATCTGGAGAGATTAGTGAGGACGACAAGTACACCCAAAAAGAACGAGTGCAAAAAAGTGTTGAATCAACCAACCAGACTCTGGAGTCTCTGTTTGCTACCAAAGAAACCGAACTAGCTGCTTAGTGGTATGTCAATTCTACTTTTTTTCGCAGTTCTGTTTGTGCTGATTCTCGTCCATGAATGGGGACACTTTATTGTCGCCAAGAAAACCGGCATGCGGATAGATGAATTTGGAATTGGGTTTCCGCCCAAACTTTTCGGCATCAAACGCGGCGAGACAGAGTACACATTTAATGCCATCCCCATCGGAGGGTTTGTCAGAATTTTCGGTGAAAATGGCGAGGAGCCGTTTTCTCCGGTCGAGGGCGAAGCGCTCGATCGCCGATCTGAGGCAAATGCCGAAGCAGGCGAAGATGAGGCGCGAGTCTCTACTCACGCTGTTGTCAATGGTGATCGAAGTCATAAAGCTTCTACTGTCCGAAAAGGTGACCCGCGTGCTTTTAACAATAGGCCAAAGTGGGCGCAAGCACTGGTGCTCATTGCTGGTGTCGTGATGAACATTTTGTTTGCCTGGCTACTATTTGTCATTACGTTTATGGTGGGGGTTCCAACGGCAGTCGATGAGACAACTGCTGGCCCTGAAGCGCAACTGATGGTCGCGGGAACACTCGCCGACAGTCCAGCTAGTATGATTCCAGCTGGTGCGGTGGTTACTAACCTCTCAGCGTCGCTCGTGACTAGTGATGAAATCGTTTCCAATCCGACCCCGAGCACGTTTGCTGATTTTGTAAGCTCTGCTGCACCAGGTGAAGTGGTGATTACTTACGAATTTGACGGTAATCAAAATGAGGCTCTCGTTACCCCAGTCCAGGGTCTGATTATAGATAACCCCGAACGCTACGCAGTTGGAATTTCTCTAGCACTGATTGAAGTCCAGCGACAATCGTTTGGTGATGCTGTTGTCACTGGGACACTAGCAACTGGCAACGGACTGGTGGCTATCACACATGGTTTGTTTACTTTGATTGGTCAGGCCTTCACTGGCACTGCCGACTTTACTCAAGTAGCGGGCCCGATTGGTATCGTCGGGATGGTGGGGGACGCCGCAGCGTTTGGTCTGGCAGCACTGCTGACATTCACCGCCATCATTTCACTCAACTTGGCTGTGATCAACTTGCTACCATTTCCCGCTCTTGACGGCGGTCGACTGGTGTTTGTTGCTATTGAGTCCATCACCGGCAAGGACATTCCACCCGAGTGGGCCGGCCGGATCAACCTGGTTGGCTTTGCGCTATTGTTACTCTTGATGGTGGCAGTGACCTACAACGATATTATAAACCTCCTCTAATTAATCTATATGCGACAATCTCAATTATTTACCAAAACTCAAAAAGAGGCCCCAGCTGACGAGGTTGCTAAAAACGCGCAGCTCTTGATTCAGGCTGGCTATATCTATAAAAACATGGCGGGAGCGTACTCATTTTTACCACTTGGGTTACAAGTGCTTGAAAACATCAACACCATCATCCGGCAAGAAATGAATGCCATCGGTGGGCAAGAGCTCCATATGCCGTCGCTGCAAGAGGACCGACTGTGGAAACTGAGTGATCGTTGGGATGCTGACAAAGTAGACGTCTGGTTTAAAACCGAGTTGCAGGCTGGTGGTACTGTTGGGTTGGCCTGGACCCACGAAGAGGTCATCACTGATTTGATGCGCCAATACGTCTCGTCGTACAAAGATCTACCGTTCTCTGCCTACCAAATCCAAACCAAATTCCGCAACGAAATGCGGGCTAAAAGTGGCATCATGCGTACCCGAGAATTTTTGATGAAAGATTCCTACTCATTTTCAGCCACTCAAGAACAACACGATGCGTTTTATGAATCCTGCGCAGAGGCGTACATGAAAATCTTTACCCGCCTTGGGATAGGTGCTCAGACGTACAAAACCTTTGCCTCTGGTGGGGCTTTCTCAAAATTCAGCCACGAATTCCAAACTCTGGCCGAAGCAGGGGAAGACGTGGTGTATGTGAGTGAGGAAAAGGGAATTGCTGTTAATCAAGAGGTACTAGCCGAAGTCGACCTGGCTGAGTTGGGTGTTACCAAAGAAGAGTTGATAAAGCGAAAAAGTATTGAAGTCGGAAATATTTTCTCCCTTGGCACTAAGTTCTCCGAAGCAATCGGACTACAGTTCAATGATGAAACTGGCACCAAACAACCAGTCATCATGGGGTCATACGGCATTGGTCCGGCCCGAGCGATGGGAACAATTGTTGATCTATTGTCTGACGACAAAGGTATTGTCTGGCCGGCATCGGTTGCGCCGTACCAAGTACACTTGGTCGGACTCAACACCGACGACTCATCTATCGTCGATTGGGCTGATGGTATCTATACCGCCCTGAAATCAGCCGGCATCTCTGTTCTCTACGACGACCGAGACGCCCGTCCGGGAGAAAAGTTTGCCGACAGTGACCTGCTCGGGATGCCATATCGCGTGGTCGCCAGCAAGAAAGGAAAAGAAGCCGGTATGTTTGAAGTAGTCACTCGCGCTACTGGAGAGGTGCGCAGTCTGACCGAAGAAGAATTATTTGCAGACTTCTCTGTCTAACCGATATCCCTATGTACCGCAGGTTTAGTGCCGGACAATCCTCCGCCAGCGACCGCCATTGATAGCCCAACACCAGCAAAATACTCCAATCGATTGGAGTATTTTTGTGTTCGTGCTGGTAGGTGGGGTGGTCCTATGGCAATAGTTTGGCAAGCCTTTTGGTCGCACGCTCGACTCGCTCTGCCTGCTTACCGTACAAACCAAAAGCTCGTCGTAGTGGTTTGATTCTAATGGTCCAACAGTTCGTTGATATTGATCAACCAGAACACTGACACTCAGTACAGAACTCTAGTACTGCCACAACGGTCGTTGTTGGCGTGTGCACGCAGAGATGTACGAGTCGAGTGTTTGGGCTCCAAGACCGTTAGGCTATTGATTACTCAGTCCAACAGCCTCACCCAACAAGCACCCCCAACACTGACAAAAGTACCGCTTTTTTGCTCCAAACTGTGGCTCGTAGTACAATGGCTTTATGAAAAAAATGTCGCACTATATCAATCGTCTGCTTGCTACTGTGTCTACTGATGTGGCGATTGATCTAGGGACGGCTAACACGTTGGTGTACGTCAAAGGGAAGGGGATAGTGCTCAACGAACCAACTATTGTAGCCATCAACAAGAAAACTGGGCAGCTCGTGGCGGTTGGTAATGAGGCCAAAATGATGCAGGGCCGCACGCCACAACACATCGAGGTGATCAGGCCGCTTGTTGATGGAGTAATTTCTGACTTTGAAGTGGCCGAAGAGATGTTGTCGTACCTCATAAACAAAATCCGCAGCGACATGCGGTCGTTGATTGCACCGCGGATGCTGATTGGGGTGCCGTCTGGAATCACCAACGTAGAAATGCGGGCTGCCCAAGACGCCGCCAAAAATGCTGGAGCCAGAGAAGTGTTTCTGATTGAAGAGCCAGTTGCAGCCGCCATTGGCGCTAAACTGCCCATCCATAAAGCCATCGGCAGCATGATTATTGACATTGGCGGCGGTACCACTGACATCGCGGTGTTGTCACTCAATGGCCTAGTGGTGTCACGGAACCTGCGTGTGGCGGGTGACCACCTCAACACTGCGATTATGGTATATATGAGGGACCAGTTCAAAATTCAAGTGGGGGAGAAAACTGCTGAGGATGCCAAAGTTGCTCTGGCGTCAATTGCGCACTCAGACGGTGGTAAAGAAATGGTAGCTCGCGGACGAGATGTGGTGACGGGATTGCCGCGCGAGGTGGTCATTACTGACGCTGACGTGCGTGACGCGGTGGCGTCCAAACTAGAAACTATCGTTGACGCCGTGCGCGGTGTGCTCGAAGAAACGCCACCGGAAGTGATGGCTGATATCATGCAGCGAGGTATCCACTTGGCCGGTGGTGGAGCCTTGATACCAGGGCTTGCGTCATTGCTTGAGCACGCACTCGAGGTACCAGTTATTGTCGTGCCAGACCCTCTGCGCGCCGTAATTCGCGGGGCTGGGATAGTGGTTGAGGATCTGGAGTTATATAAAGATTTGTTAATTGATCATGCTGATACGTTCGCGCCGCATCTCGGATAATAAAAAAATCAAACTTATCCTGGCGGTCGTGGTCGGGCTGTTGGTGTTGGTGCTTATCGTCCCGTTGGCCGTGCGATTGGTTGCTGGGGTGGTGCTGTATCCGGTGATTCAGGTAGAAAACTGGTTTGCAAAATCGAACCAGGTGTTACCAGCGCTCTGGCGAGACAAAATAGCTATGCAGACCGAGTTGTCGTCGCTTGAGCAACTGCTTGCCTTAGCTGGCAAGCAGGACCTTACTCAACAGCGATTGCTAGAAGAAAATAACCGCTTGCGGGCGCTACTAGGTGCACCCCAAACGAAGCGGACATTGGCGGTAGTTATCGGCAAGCCAGGTGAGTTGCCTTATGACCTGATCCAAATTGACCAGGGTACGACAGCCGGCATAGAAGTCGGTGCGCCGGTGTATATTGGAACTGACGCCGTGATTGGTATCGTTTCGGCTGTGCAGCGCAACAGTTCATTTGTGACCCTGTTTACCACGCCTGACTTCTTGGCGACGGTCTATCTCTCTGGAGCCAATGTGACGGCGACGCTGGAGGGTATTGGTGGCGGCGTGGCGCGAGTCAAGGTGCCCCAGGGGGTGCTGCTGCAGGTGAACGACCTGGTGCATATTCCAAGTGTGCAGCCTGGCGTGTACGGTCGAATCGCCTGGGTTGAGAGCGAGCCGACCCAGCCAGAACAGTTCGGCTACATTACTCCTGAGATTCCCATCAGTAGTCTGTTCCAGGTATCTGTCGCAACATCAGACAACGTATTCACTGATCGAGATCAAGTTGAAAACAATATCCTCGAAATCCAAAGGCAACTGCTTGTCATCGAGAATCTCAGTCTCGCAACAACGACCGCAACTACGACTCTGAGGGAGGCTGCAACCACCACTGATAGCACCAACGACATAACTATCGATTCACCGTGATCCCCCTACTACTGTTGGTACTATTCGTCATTGCTATCCTCAACAGCTGGGCGTTCTTGATTGTCGGTGTTGCGACAGTGTTTGCCTATCGCTTCAATGCCGTATGGTTGTTTGTGGTTGGGGTGCTATGCGATGCGTATTTTGGAGCATTTGCTGCGGTTCCAGTCTATAGCCTGACGCTCGGAGCGTTTGCCTTGTTGGTCGAGGTACTCAAGTTGCGCCTAGTTGGGGTACAATCAACGGTATGAGTAAGCTACAAAAGCGCTATAGTAGCGACGTATCGGTCGAAGAGGTTCTCCTTGATGCGTCAAACATCTCAGCGTTTAACCGAGAGCGGATGGAGGGTAAGCGCGAGTTGCGGATTAATAACCGCAGTTTGCTACTCGTATGGTGGATGTTCTTAGTGATTGCGGTGGTGTTTTTGTACCAGGTCATCCAGCTGCAGGTAGTTGCAGGTGCGACCTATCGGGCTATAGCTGAAAACAACCAAATCGACCAGTCGGTCATCATCGCCGAGCGTGGGGTGGTGACTGATCGCCGAGGCGAGCCGATGGTCTGGAACGAGGTCGACGATACCGGTGAGTATGATTTCCCCATCCGGGCGTATACTGACCGAGCGGGTCTGGGGCAGGTGTTGGGGTACGTTAGTTACCCCAAGCGTGACAGTTCGGGGGTATTTTTCCGGACTGAATATTTGGGTCGCAGCGGGGTCGAGTCGGCCTTTGATGTCAGCCTCAAAGGTGCCAACGGTAGTGCTATCATCGAAGTCGACGCCTTTGCCACCATCGTCAGTGAATTCGCTGTCAAAGAACCAATCTCTGGTGGTCAGCTGCAGCTCTCCATCGACGCCGAGTTGTCGGAGATCATGTACAACATAATCGCGACCTCAACCGAGCAGGCTGGGTTCCGCAGTGGCGCTGGAGCAATTATGAACATCCACACTGGAGAACTGATCGCCCTAACCAGTTTTCCGTCCTATGACCCAGAGGTCATGGCTGATGGCGATGATGTGGCTCTGATTGAGCAGTATAATAACGACGATCGCTTGCCGTTTTTAAATAAAGTCATTGGCGGTGCGTACACTCCTGGGTCTATCGTCAAACCGTTTGTCGCTTACGCTGCACTCGAGGAGGGTATCGTTACCGAAAACACCCGGATGTTTAGCAATGGAACGCTGCGCATCCCTAACATCTATAACCCCAGCAATCCATCATTTTTCAATGACTGGCGCGCCCATGGCGAAATGACGGTACAGGAAGCCATCGCGTATTCATCGAACGTGTATTTCTACATCATCGGTGGTGGTTTGCCCGCCAACGCTGCGCCCCAGGCTGGTCTTGACAGCGCACTGCCTGGACTAGGTATCACCAAAATGGCCGAGTACTATCGGTTGTTTGGGATGGGGCAAGCCACCGGAATCAATATCGCACAAGAACAAATCGGTGTCGTACCAGATCCGGCTTGGAAAACTGAAGTGTTTGATGACGATTGGCGGCTTGGTGATACCTACTTTACCTCCATCGGACAGTTTGGGTTTTTAACCACGCCAATCCAGATGCTGCGCTCATTTGCAGCCCTGGCTAACGGTGGCTACCTCGTGACGCCACACGTGATGTCCGGACAGCAGAGCGAAAAAATAGACCTCGACCTCAACCCCAACTCGCTGCGGATTATCCACGAAGGGATGCGCAAAACGGTCAACTTTCCTGGCGGCACCGCGCGCTCGTTTGAGCGTAACGACGTCGCCATCGCCGCCAAATCAGGTACCGCCGAAATTGGCACCGGTAACGCCTACGTCAACAGTTGGGCCGCCGGTTTCTGGCCATACGAAGACCCTGAGTATGCATTTATTCTCATGATGGACCGTGCTCCGCGCAGTAATGCGCTGGGCGCCACCCGAATCATGGGCGACGTCGTGGAGTGGATGTCAGTCAACCGACCAGAGTATCTGGGGATTGAGGTTGCACAAGACGTAGTGGGTGAGCAATAGCGTGAACCCAGAAAGCTCACAGACTAGTGCAACGCCTAACTCCATTGCGTCAGTCAGTGAACTATTAACAACCATTGCATTTTTTTATCCACAAGTTGCATGTTGCATGTTGGCGCGTATAATAGTGACAATTCATTAACCCATCGTAGATTATGACTGAAGTACAATCGTTCTTGACCCCAGAAAAATTTACCGAACTCAAAAAAGAACTGGAGCACCTCAAAACGTTGCGGCGAAAAGAAATCGCTGAAGCGCTCGAATACGCTCGCAGCCTTGGCGATCTGTCCGAAAACGCTGAGTACCAAGAAGCCCGTGATATGCAGTCAGCTATCGAGGAGCGCATCACCTACCTAGAGAAAACCATCAAAGAAGCTAAAATCGTCGATGAGAAAAAGAAGGGTGACGTGGTTGGTCTTGGTTCACAAGTTTCTATCCAAAAAGACAAAGAAAAAGATAAAAAGGAATACACCATCGTTGGGTCAGACGAAGCCAACATCCACGATCGAAAACTGTCATACCTGTCACCCCTGGGGGAAGCGCTGATGGGCAAGAGTAAGGGCGATGAGTTCGAATTTGAAACGCCAGTCGGACTACAAAAGTACAAAGTCCTCAAAGTAGCGTAGGTAACATCACAAATCAGAAAAGCCTTGTCCAGTTAGTGACGGGGCTTTTCTTTTAGTCGTTCTCACGCTAGGATAGTACACATGTCACAACAAGCAGATCTTCGCGCCGAGCGCGAACAAAAAATCACTGAACTGCGCGCTACTGGTAGCAATCCTTATCCGGCCACTACCAACCAAACGCACACCATCAAAAAATTTGTGACCTACTTTGGCGATTTGCAAACCAAGGCGGTTTTGGTGACTCTGGTGGGTCGCGTGGTCGCCAAACGTGAACATGGAGCATTGGCATTTTTAGATATTTCTGACGGCACTGGCAAAGTTCAGTCATTCTGTTCACGTGACGAAATGGGCGAAGCGTTATTTGATTCGTTGCTACATTTCGTGAGTACTGGCGACTTTGTAGAGTTGACTGGAACAGCGTTTATCACTAAACGTGAAATGGAAGCTCTCAAAGTAACAGGCTGGAGAGTTATTGGTAAAGCCACTCAAAACATCCCCACCGAGCACTTTGGGATCAAAGACGAAGATGAACGATTGCGCAAGCGCTACCTTGATATTCTCACCAACCAAGAAGCTCGCGAGCTGTTTGACCTCAAGGCCAATTTCTGGAAAGCATCACGGCGGTTCCTCGAAGACAAAGGCTTTGCCGAAGTACACACCCCAACCCTCGAGACCACGACCGGTGGCGCCGAAGCTAACCCGTTTGTCACTCACCACGACGACTTCGACCTCGATGTATTTCTGCGGATCTCGGTTGGGGAATTGTGGCAAAAGCGCCTCATGGCTGCCGGCCTACCACGTACATTTGAAGTCGGTCGCGTGTATCGCAATGAAGGCTCCAGCCCTGACCATCTGCAAGAATTCACCAACATCGAATTCTACGCCTCGTACTTGAACTTTGACGACGGCTTGGCACTGCTTGAAGAACACATCATATACGTACTTGACGAAGCCTTTGCTGGCAAGCGACTATTTACCATCAAAGGCTTCGAGGTCGATTTCTCCAATCAGTTCGAGCGGATCGACTACGTCGACACTATCCTGGCAGCCACCGGGGTCAACGTTGTGACAGCCACCGATGAAGCAATCGAAGCTAAAGTCACCGAGCTTGGGATCGAGCACGAAGGCGACAACCGTGAGCGTCTGACGGACACTCTTTGGAAGTATTGCCGCAAGCAGATCAGCGGCCCGGTCTGGCTTACCGGCCACCCTAAATTAGTCTCACCCCTGGCTAAGGAATCAGAGCAGGCCGACGGCACAGTACTGCGCGCGCAGCTCATCATGGCCGGAGCCGAGTTCAACAACTGTTTTGCCGAACTGAACGACCCCCAAGAACAGCGAGAGCGGTTTGAGGTCCAAGCCAAACTACTCGCTGCTGGCGACAACGAAGCCATGATGCCCGACTGGGAATTCGTCGAAATGCTCGAATTTGGGATGCCACCGACATTTGGTGCCGCTACACTCGGAGAACGTTTCTTTGCTTATCTAGTAGACAAACCTATCCGAGAGACGCAATATTTTCCCCTTATGCGCCCAAAGACCAATGCTTCTGCTGAAGCTAATCATTAAGAAGATGATAGCGGAATTCAAGATATCACCTTGAAGCTTGAGAGTCATGGAGATGAAAATATAAAACTAGAGCTAGTATTCAGCACAGATGGTGTTCGCGAAATAATCAAGGCACTTCAAGCTGCTCTTGATACAGAGAAAGCAAAATAAGTGTTTGAAAGCCCTGCTAACCAGTGGGGCTTTTTTAATTAGTGAGAAATAGGGTGAAGATCTTTTTAGGAGCGTCGTCGAATCGTAAATTCCCTGAAGGCATCTCCCAAACGCCCGTCCCCGCTCGGTTGTGGCAGAGGGTGGGGACAAGGTGGTTGTGGGTGGGTTGAGGTGGTATATAATGTACGAGTGGTGGGAGATAGTGGTATACTAGATTTATTAGAAATTTAGAATGCTGAGTGAGTTTCCGCAGTCCATACCACTGTTCTCCACTAATGGTATGGACTGCGGAGGCTCACTCAAATCAAGATATGTTAATCGGTGAATACAAACATACGTTGGACCCAAAGCGACGGCTGTCGCTTCCGTCAAAATGGCGGAAAGAGCTTGGGAAAAATCTTGTAATTACTCGTGGTCTTGATAATTGTCTCTTTGTATATCCTCTGAAGGAGTGGAAGCACATAACCGATAAGGTTGGACAGCTTCCACTTGGTCAGGCGGATACACGGAGTTTTAACCGCTTTTTTCTGTCAGGGGCAGTAGAAGTGGAGGTTGATTCAGTTGGACGTATTCTCGTGCCAGACTTCTTGAAAGATTTTGGGACGCTAGACACTAAAGTGGTGTTGGCGGGTATCCACAGTCGTATCGAGATTTGGGATGAGACACGCTGGGAGTCGTATAAGAAGGGAATCGAGTCACAGGCAGATGCCTTGGCAGAGAAACTCGGGAGTATAGGCGTCCTCTAAATCAGTCGTAACTTTACAGATGTATGAACCACGAAACAGTCTTGCTTAGCGAGGCAGTCGAAGCACTAGCAATCAGGCCGGACAGTACCATCGTCGATACGACGTTTGGCGCAGGTGGCCACGCGACCCAGATAGTGTCGCAGTTAGATGCAACTGGTCAATACATTGGGATTGATACCGACCAAACAGCGCTACGTCATAATTTGAATGAACTGGAAAACGTCACTCTGGTTCACGGTAATTTCCGTGACCTACACACATTGATGGGTTCTTTAGAAATTGAAAAAGTAGACGGTATCCTCGCTGATCTCGGGTGGCGGATGGAGCAGTTCTCTGGTAATGGGCGAGGGTTCTCGTTTCGTCACGACGAACCGCTCCTGATGACCCTCGGAGAGCCGAGTGACTATCCGTTTACTGCTCGCGATATCGTCAACGAGTGGGACGAACATGTCCTAGCTGACATCATCTATGGCTACGGGGAAGAACGGTTCGCCCGACGCATTGCCAAGCGAATCGTTGAGACCCGGGATGAGTCACCCATCGAGACGAGTAAGCAGCTATCAGACCTGATTGTCGGGGCGTATCCAGCGGTGGCTCGACACGGACGCACACACGTTGCAACCAAAACCTTCCAAGCGTTGCGAATAGCTGTCAACGAAGAGTTGACTGCCGTTGAACAGCTGGTCGAACAGGGGATTGAATTATTGGCACCAAACGGTCGACTAGTAATCATAACTTTTCACAGTATCGAAGATCGCGTAGTCAAACACGCTTTCAAAGCAGCCCAAGCGGCAGAACGCGGGAACGTTCTGACCAAAAAACCAATCACCCCCAGCAGCGAGGAGCTGGAACACAATCCAAGGGCGCGGAGTGCAAAACTCCGAATATTTGAAAAATCTAATATCTCCACAAAATGAGTACCAGTCGCGAAATAATTTCATACTCACCATACACCCTTGGATTACTTGGTGTAATCGGGGCGACCTTAGTTGGTTACCTGTATTTCCTTAATCTATCGGTGGTTCACGTGGTGATCCGTCAGGAAGCTGTACAGGACGTACAAAATACTAAAAACCAGATTGCTTTACTCGAAACCGAGTTTATCTCGGCTCAACACACCATTGCTGCAAAAATGGCAACTGTGTCAGGATTTAACGAAGACCAAGCTAAGATTTTTGTGACCCGTAACGCCTCACCAAACCTCGTTCTGGGCCAATAGACCTATGCGTCGAGAGCAACGAACATTTAGAATCAGAGCCGTGGCCGGAGTCATCTGTCTGGTCGCCCTTTCGCTGATTGTTCGGAGCTACGTAGTGCAGATTGCCCACGGCGAGCAGTACGCTGCTCAGGCAGCATCCCAATACATTCGCACCACCAGCGAGCTATATAATCGTGGCTCAATTTTTTTTTCTACTCGTGACGGAGCTGATTTATCGGCGGCTGCTATAAAATCAGGTTATGTGCTTGCTCTTGATCCATCAAGAATTACTGAAGCAACCCTCGTGTGTGACGAGATTGTCAAAGTAATTGCAGTTGATCCTGAACTCTGCCTATTTCGGGCGACTTTACCCAACCGAACGTACGTCGAGTTTTCCAACGACATTGATGAGGTTGCTGCGACAATGCTAGCAGAAAAACGACTCCTGGGAGTCTCTCTGCACCCTAACCAGTGGCGGTTTTATCCGGGTGGGTTGGTCGCTGCGCGTTCAATCGGGTTTGTCGGTTTTGCCGGTGATGGGACAGATTTGCGTGGTAAATATGGGTTAGAGCGTCAGTATGATGATGTGTTGTACCGAGAAGATCAAGTGCGTTCGGTCAATTTTTTTGCTGAGTTGTTTAGTGACCTTGGTGGGTACGCAATTAACACCAAACAGCATAAGTCGGGCGACATTGTTACCACCCTCGAACCATCAGTCTCACGCATGCTTGACACTGTGTTGCAGGAAGCCAATGACTTATATGACAGTAAGCTAACCGGGGCTATTATTATGGACCCTAAAACCGGTGAGATTATCGCTATGAACGCTGTACCAGGGTTTGACCTCAATGACCGCGGTGGAGCTACTATTGAGCAGTTTCGTAATCCATTGGTTGAGAACGTCTACGAGTTTGGTTCGACAATTAAAGCCCTGACGATGGCAGCTGGACTAGATAGTGGCGCAATTGTCCCTAGTACCACGTACTATGATAGTGGTGAGCTGTTGCTCAATACTTTTATCATTCGCAATTTCGACGGACGAGCACGAGGTACTGTTCCAATGCAAGAGATTCTTAACCAGTCACTCAATACCGGCGTGGCTTGGGTTGTGACTCAGATGGGCAAAGACAGCTTCCGTGAGTATTTTTTGAACTTTAAACTTGGCAGCGAAACCGGGATTGATTTGCCAAACGAATCTCACGGTTTGGTTGACAACCTCAACTCACCACGTGACGTCGAGTATGCCACTGCGTCGTTTGGACAGGGGATTGCGGTATCTCCAATTGCGGCTACTCGCGCTCTCGCTGCGCTTGGTAATGGCGGTACATTGGTTACCCCACATATAGTCAAGCAAATTAATTTTGTCGATGGTACTGAGAAAAAAATCTTGTATCCTGATGGGGCGCAGGTTCTGTCACCAGAAACTAGCGAAGAGATATCCCGCATGCTGACGGCTGTGGTGGACGACGCCCTGCGCGGTGGCACCGTTGCGCTACCCAACCACTCGATTGCAGCTAAAACTGGTACTGCTCAGATTCCTGACCCTGTCAACGGTGGATATTACGAAGATAAATTTCTCCATTCATTTTTTGGGTATTTCCCCTCGTATGACCCCGAATTCATTATTTTCTTGTATACTGTAGAACCAAAGGGAGTACGATATGCGTCAGAGACGCTAACCATCCCATTTATGGATTTGACCAAATTTCTAATTAACTATTATTCCATTCCACCAGATAGATAGACTATGAAACAGACATTCAGAAATATAGTAGTAGCCATTCTCACCGCTGAGGCTAAATTACTTTTGCGTCGCAAAAACCCCACCATCATCGCTATCGCTGGTAGTGTTGGTAAAACGTCAACCAAAGACGCCATCTTTGCCGCCATCAAAGACAGCGTTCCAGCGCGAAAAAGCCAAAAAAGTTTCAACTCCGAACTGGGTGTACCACTGACGGTGCTGGGGCTGCAAACTGGTTGGGACAGTCCTGGTCACTGGTTGTGGAATATTATTGACGGGGCAGTTACAGCAATGTTTGTAACCAACTACCCGTCAGTGTTGGTCCTTGAGACTGGAGTTGATACGCCGGGCGATATGGACGCCCTGACGGCCTGGCTTAAACCGGATGTAGTCGTATTAACTTGTTTGCCTGCCATCCCGGTACATATCGAGCAGTTTGCGACCCCACAGGGAGTTATTGACGAGGAGATGAAACTTGTACATAGTCTACGTCCGTCTGGAGTGCTGGTGTATAACAACGATGACACTATCATCAAACGCGAAATCGAAGCAGTTCGCCATACAAAAGTCGGCTACGGGCGGTTTTTACCAACTGATGTCAATATCAAAAAAGATCAGGTATTTTATAAAAACGATGTCCCCGCTGGGGTGACGTTTGAGTTATCTTATGACGGTGTCAGTCAATTAGTAAAAATCTCGGGGATTGTTGGTCTGCAACATAGCTATGGCTGTGCAGCGGCGGTGGCGGTAGCAAGCCATCTAGGAGTCTCGATCGAGGCAGCCTGCGCTGGGCTAAGCAGCCACACTACGCCGCCTGGTCGACTGCGAATCATTCCTGGTATAAAAGGTAGTACGCTGATTGATGATTCTTACAACTCGTCACCCATCGCGGTAGAGCACGCGCTCGAAACCACAGCCACGATTAAAAACGCCAAACGCCGGATTGCGGTGCTGGGGGACATGCTAGAGTTGGGTAAGTATTCTGCCGCTGAGCATATTCGGCTCGGTACACAAGTTGCCAGCAACTACGATGTGCTATTGACGGTTGGAGTGCGTGCGCGCGGGTTTGCCGAGGGTGCGCTGACCGGAGGGATGAAAGAAAGCGTTATTTTTCAATACGAAGACACTGCCCGAGCTGGACGTGAGCTGCAGGCCATGCTTAAACCAGGTGATGTCGTACTGATTAAAGCCTCCCAAGGCATTCGAGCCGAGATCATCGTCGAAGAGGTGATGCAAGAACCAGACCGAGCACCAGAACTCCTCGCGCGGCAAGACGCTGTCTGGCGAAAACGCCGGTAGTAAACCAGTTAGTCGTGTCGTGAGCCGTTGTGGGTTAGTGTTGGTGTAAATTGGGAACTAACGCTTGGCACACGGTACGACACACAGCGATATGCCGAGTATCACAACCAAACAAACGCCGCCGTGGATCATTGTTTAGTGACTGTGAGCAAGCACAGTCGTTTGCAGCCAACTAGTTGGTGGTGTCTAGTTCGGGTGCCAGAACAATCTGGGTCAGTTCTTCTACTCCAGCACCAGTTTTGGACGAATAGGGGATGATGATAAACCCGTTGAGTGCTCGCTTCAGCTCGCGGATACGGTTTTGGTATTTGGAACTTTTAATCTTATCGATTTTGTTGGCGACCACGACGATGCGTTTTTTATCATCCATCAAGTCTTGTAGCATTGCAAGGTCATCCTTAGTGGGACCAACAACTGCGTCAATCAGGACGACAACCACCGGGTCAGCCTCAGACCGGAACAGGTACCAAGAAATCAGCTCACCTAGTTTCTGCAACGTTGCACCACTGGCTTTGGCGTAGCCATACCCTGGTAGATCCATAAAATAGTGAGTACCGTTGATGAGAAATACGTTGATTTCCTTTGTCCGTCCTGGCGTCTTACTCGTGATGGCGAGTTTTTTTGTTTTGGTCAGAGAATTAAGCAGGCTCGACTTACCAGCGTTAGAGCGCCCAATAAACGCTACCTGTGGTGTGCCGTCAGTCATAATGTCAGCCGGGCCAACCAGTCCAGTTACGAATTTGGCAGAAGTAATAGTCATGCCAGGAATCCTAGCAGAATTACCAGCGAAATGCGATGTTGTTGTCTGCTCTGGGTAGAGGGTGCATGCAGGATACCCTAAGGGCTTGCTATACTAGTAGTAGCCGTTAGTAGCTAGTCCTAAACTATTTATGATATCAATCGGAAAGTCAGCCCCCGCATTCAAACTAGTCGATCAACATGATCAGACACACGCCCTCAAGGATTACCTTGGGCAGTGGATATTAGTCTATATCTACCCCAAAGATGACACCCCAGGCTGTACGGTCGAAGCCTGCGCGATAGCCGAGGTCTACGGTGACTTTAAACGCCTCGGCGTCACGGTGTTTGGACTGAGTAAAGACACACCCCAGTCACATAGAAAATTTGCTGAGAAATACCACCTTCCGTTTACGCTCTTGTCAGATGAACAAATGACGACTATCGACAAATACGGCGCCCTAGTCGAGAAAAATATGGTTGGTAGAAAATCGCTGGGCACCAAACGAATCTCTTACTTGATCAATCCCGACGGCAATATAGCCGCCGCGTACCCCAAAGTAGATCCAGCCAACCACGCCCTAGAGCTGCTAGCCGACATCAAACTAGTCCAAAAGGCATACCAGCCAGCTTAAACCGCCCGCTCAAGAGCAGCAAATAACCTCACAAAATGTGCTAATCCCGCAGTTTACCCGGTAAACTGCGGGATTAGGGTTTTAGCCGCCTCAGGAGGGTTTTTTTCTGAGCTGTTTGTAAACATCAACGCCCTGGGTTCTAGGATGCGTCATTCGTGGTAGTGTTAGGTGATTACCAGCTACAATTTGAAATATATGGAACTAGAAAAACAAGTAGCCCTAGTCACCGGCGGTGGTTCTGGGATTGGAAAAGCCATTGCTCTGCGGTTTGCCAAAGAAGGGGCGGCTGTCGCGGTGGTTGATATTGACGAAAAAGGTGGTCAAAAAGTGGTCGATACGATTAAAAAAACTGGCGGAAAAGCCGTGTTTATCAAGGCTGACACCAGCGTACCCGATGAGTGTCGCCAGGCGGTAGAGCAGACCGTCAAAGCGTTCAAGAAACTAACCATTGCCATCAACAACGCTGGCATAGGTGGGATACAGGTGCCGGTTGGAGACTATGACATCGCTGAGTGGGACAAAATCATAGGCATCAATCTGTCAGGGGTATTCTATGGTATGCATTACCAGATCCCTGCCTTACTCAAAAACAAAAAAGGAGTCATCGTCAACATGGCGTCGGTTCTAGGGCAGGTAGGGAACCCATTGGCACCGGGGTACGGCGCAGCCAAGCACGCAGTGGTCGGACTAACCCAAAGTGCAGCCCTAGCCTATGCCGAGCAGAAACTGCGCATCAACGCGGTTGGCCCAGGCTACGTGCAAACCCCTCTGCTGACAAAAAACCTAGACAAAAAAGCCTTGCAAGGCCTGAAAGCCCTCCATCCGATGAAGCGCCTTGGTAAACCAGAAGAAGTGGCAGAACTCGTACTGTGGCTCTGTACCGACAAAGCCTCATTTGTCACCGGTTCATACTACAATGTCGATGGGGGATATTTGGCGCAGTAGGGGGTTGTCAGGTTTCAAAACAGGTACGCTTCAAGCGTGCCTGTTTTTGTTCACGTGCCTCCCAGAGGAATAACTAGCGTAGGAAGTCCCTCCACTAGTTAGGTATACCGCGCTTGACCTAGGCCCGAAGCTTGACCTAGGCCTTGCCTAGGCGAAGCTTGAAAGATACTCCGCAGATATGATTTTATTTTGTGTGTGACTTGTGCTAATAGATGTGTTAGTTTTTACTGCAGAAGCAGCCAGTTATCTGGCTGCACTCCAAGGAGGAGAATCATGTTATTTGAAACCAAGGGTGAAGCTCGAACTTTTGTAGGGTCAATTGTCCGAAAGGGCAGCAGTATATTTGGGCGTTGCACTCATTATCTCCTTTGGAGTATTGCCCAGCTGCTAACCTATATCCTAAGGAAGAGAACAAAAGTGCATGGTATGCGGAATGTAAATGTCCAAGGGCCGGTTATTTTTGTGTCAAACCACATAAATAACTGGGATCATCTCAGAATAGTGTTGAGTACCTATCGGCATGTACGACCACTCTACAAGGTGCAAGCTTTCGAAAATTTCCTAATTAGACAGATATTTATATTCGGGGGAGCAGTCCCGGTTGCCCAACCTCAAAAAGATGGGGAGTCTCTCACAAGAGATGAAATCAAAAGTGCGCTGTACATCACAAGAGCATCACAAGATTTTTTTGGACAACTCATCAGTGATGGTTGGGCGGGACTTGTTTTCCCTCAAGGAACCCGTCGTCCTGAAGAGGAGGCGATAGGGGAGCTTAACAATGGCCTTTGGCCACTGTTTCAGTATCCAGATACAGACCCACTCATTGTGGTAATCGGTATCACATCCGAATCAATGATTGTCCATAAGGGTGTCCGTCTATCACAAATGCCACTTGAGAGGGATTCTTTTCTTGCGGACTTGAGTAAGCGCATGCAGCTTGCTCTGGATGATGCAATCGCAGTATCCAAATAAATAGCACAACGGCAACGCGCACAGTGAAAAACTGTGCGCGTTTTTAACTTGCGGAGGAAGGCCTTTCGCTAGTTATGTATGCCGCGCTTGACCTGGCCTTGCCTAGGCACTGGGAAGGTCCTCCGCAGGTATGTATAAAATCCCGTAACTCCTCAGCTGTCTTGGTATCGGCTTGTAACACCCTTGATTCAGGCTTGACCTAGGTCTTGCCTAGGCGAAGCTTGTGACATCTAAAAAATCCTGTCAATCTAGTTAGTTTTGTGGAAATCTCGTCGCAATCGAAGTGAAAGGACGGATAGTAAGATAGCAATCGCCAAACCAACCATAGTACTGTAGTCATTCATTATAATTGAAAGATTTATCACGACTGTGTAGATAATATAAACAACAAGTGTTAATGATGAAGCGACAACTACATGATTAGATTTATGTCCATCATACAAATGAAATACGTGCAGTCCCGCAAACAGTGTACCTACTCCAAATAAGATTGTTTGCACTAACATAGCTCCTGCCCATACTGATAGTAATAAACCAACTAGCCCAAAGATGAAAAGCGACCATTCAATTTTTTTATGTGTACTCATATATTACTATACTAACACTTTACATCTGATACTCTGTAACAGTTCTGAACACCTTAAGCTTCGCTTAGGTCAGACCTCTCTGACCTAGGCCTTGCCTAGGCGGAGCTTGCGAGCATGCTATATTTTAACTATGTTACATAGAGCACTAGTTGTTTTATATGCTCTTCTGCACGCAGGTATTATTTTGATACTCATTTTCTACTATAACGATTATCAAGATTCTAAATTTTATGAAGATAGATATGTCGTTGAGTGTATTGCTAATGGTGAACCATATTTTATCCAAGGAGATATAGCTAGAGCAAGTTTTTCTGAGGCTGAACTCTCTCGACCAGGGAATAAGAGTGCGTATGAAAGATGGTTTAGATTTGGATGCGCCTACTACGATGAGAGACAGGTATACCTTGATGCTTACAATCAGCCCACAAGCTTAGAGGAGAGGGCATTGAGTCAGTCCGCCTACAGAGATTTTGAACTTAGAGCGTCTGAAGTTTCAGAAAAGAACTTCAAGTACGTAGAAATTGTTAATGAAAAAGATGAGGGCTTTTATCTAAAATTATTTATTGAACCAATACTGGTTATGATTGGCCTATGGTTGTTGTTGCAGATAGGTCGAATACTTTACATTCGAAAACAATTGAGACTATTTACATGGCACCCTTATAGTTTGGCAAAAGCAAAACCTTTATCAGACAGGGTCAGTCTTGATTTTAAAACCTCCCATGAATGGGCCAGGGAGTCTTATAAAAAATCAGTAATGAGTTCAATGCAGGCTGTGAGATATGTGTCAGTAATCTTTTTGTTGCTCGTGGGTCCGGCTCTGTGGCTCTATGGGTATTTACTCTTCAATTTTGGATTTGAAGGTATGTTAGAAGCATCCGCTTTAATTGGTGTGATAGTACTGATACCGCTCTCTCTTTTTGTAACAGCCTATATTCTCGAAAAGAAAACTCCTGATACGTCACATTGGAAAATAGCCACTGTTTCATTCCTGGGACTTCTAATTGGTGTTCTAGTTTCAACACTGTGGCTAGTTTATAGCTATCTCGAAGGACAAGTTGTTCTGACTAGCAATATGACAGCTACGTGGGGATTCTTAAGTATTTTTGGATTAGCAGGGTTCCTCTACACAATAAAGTTGTTTGGATGCCAATTCACTCTAGTATATAAAAACTACCTAAAGAACAAGTATTCTGATCCAGAAGGAAAAACCATAGATTCTTCAGATTATCACTTCCTAAACTTTGTTTTTAGGTTGCTGTACCCGAGAGTAAATACTGAGCCAGAACTGCATAGAGCCGTATTGATAGTCGGGTGGTTGCTGACTTTTCTCTCAGTAGGACTAGCATTCTTTGTCTATTTCGGAGTTGTTCAGAGGATCATTTACTATGTGGTATATGGAAACGATGTTTCTAAATGGAAAAGTGTTGAGGAGCTCACTTTAGAATAATCTTACTTATATTATCTTTTAAAAAAGCATGTTTAAGCATAAATCAATTGAGCACAGAAAGGTTGAGGTAGTCAGTGATACTCAGACAGCCGAAGAACAAGAGCTTCACGACAAAATGAAAGGAATGCTCTTATGGCAAGCTGGTCTTATTGTGTTCGCAATAGGTTTACTTTATGTAACAGAGGAAAAGTCAGCCGTAGCTGCTTTGATGCTGTTCTCTTTATACCTTATTTACCGTCACTATAAAGAATTAATATTATAGTTATAAAATATGAAATTTACTCAAATAATTAAAGATTCTTTAAAAATAAGTCTCTTAGGTAAGTTGAGATCGTATTCAAAAGAATATTCACAGAAAAGCTCTTATATATTTGATTCACAAAATATTTTTTGTTACCTCACTAAATGGACGAGCCCAGGAATTTCATATTCTATTTCTGCAAATACATTTTGTAATGATCCAAATGTAGGTGGTATGAATATGAGTAATTATTTAAGTTTTTGGAGTAAAAGTAAGTTTGGTGACAAGAACGATGCGACTAATTTTCTTGAAAAAGAAATCATAATTGCCTCAAAAAAATTTACTGATACTAAATTTTATATCACTCACGAGGACGAGTGTATTAAATATTGCTTAGATGGTAAGTGGATTAAGTGCGCAGGCATTCCTAATTTAAGATACTGCGAAGCGTGTAGACAACTATTGAATGAAACTGACTCAACTTTCTGCTCAAGTTGCGGTGAACCAATATTCTTTAACTAATAATCATGATTTTCATCCCACTAACTTTACGTTTTAATAAGGACATCGAAGGTGTTTTACTCTCACTTGCTTTGTAATGTTAAGCTCCGCCTAGTTAAGCTCCGCCTAGGCGTTAAGCTCCGCCTAGGCGTTGCCTAGGCGGAGCTTGAAGTATCTCCGGAGTATCTCCGGAGGAAGGCCCTTCGGAGATACGAATTGGTGATCCCACGGGGAATCGAAGCTTACAGCTTCAGTACACCTTTTGGCCAGATTGGTTCGCTGCGCTCCTAATCTGACTCAAAAGCTCTTCGATTCCCCCGTAAACCTGCTCCCAGCAGGTTTACTCGTGGGATCACTTAAGAAAAAATGCGCCTGAGGCGCGATTTTTTCTGCAAGTGATCCCACGGGGAATCGAACCCCGATTACAAGAATGAGAATCTTGTGTCCTAGCCGTTAGACGATGGGACCAGTCTTGTTGTTGGTGACAACAATTGGTGCTGGTAGTTATAACAAATTTTCTGCTAATCACAAAGCGCTGCTGGGGCAGCGCTGTGCTTGCCTGTTTTGTTTATGTGCTACCGCATGATTGCTCGGTAGAGGTTCATGCCGAGGATTGACCCAACTACTGTTCCTAATACGTAGCTGAAACTGACCGTTCCCAGTGCCAGTCCGACCGCTGGGTTGAGGATGCCGGCAGAGCCGAGCTGGGTAGCTAGAATTATCCCGAGCAATAGTGAGCCACCAATCATTAGGCCTGACGCCACGTCAGCTACCCGGCCGTAGACAACACTAGCTATACCAAAAGTAAAGAGGGTCATGCCGGCTAGTTCAGCCCAGAATGTCGTGATAGATTCTGGGACCATCCCAAACCCGAGGCTGTCAAAAAACAAGCCCGCCACTACAAACGCGAGCAGTCCACCGACGCACTGCGCGATAATGTATCCAGCGGCACTCGCACTGCTGATTTTACGGATCGACCACAGGCCAACTGTCACCGCTGGGTTGAGATGAGAACCAGACACACTACCAATTGAGTAGACAAATAGTCCGAGTACTAAGGCGGCGAGCACGGGGGTAGCGATGATAGGGTCTAGCACACTCACCGACCCCAGAACCGCAAACGCTAGGGTGAAGGTTCCAAACGCCTCAGCGAATAATTTTTGCTGCATAGAATATGAATTATATTGTAAGTTGGCTGATCTGCTATCTGTAGTAATTTTAGCACTTGCTGTATGAGTTATTGTGGTGGGGTCTGGGTACAATCTGGCGTTGGGTGGAGCGTCGCGTGTACAAACAGCACTGACCCTGGGGTCAGTGCTGTTTGTTAGTTGAACGTGCGCATCGTTTGTTTGATGTCGAACCGGGGATTGACTTTTTTGCCGGGATTGAACACGTCGTGCGGGTCAAATATATGTTCGGTTTGTTCGAACAGTCCGAGCATTTTGGCGGTGAACATTTTGCTCAGGTGCGGCGTACGGATGATGCCGTCGTTGTGCTCACCGCAGATGTTGCCGTCGTACTTGATGGCGGTTTTAAAGAATTTTTCAGCCATTTCCACTACCAGCTCTGGGGTTTTTTTGTTGGTGAAATCGAGCAGGGGATAGAAGTGAAAGTGCCCGTTGCCCCCGTGGCCGTGCACGGCAGCGACCACATCAAACTCTTTAAGTAGTTGTTTGATTTCTTTAAAGAATTTGGCGAGGTTCTCGGGTGGGACGGTCATGTCTTCGAGGAAAGCAGCCGGGCGCTTGGTAGGGTCTTGGAATTTGGAGAGGGAGTAGCTCGCGCGGCGAATCTGCCAGTACATTTCTCGCTCAGTGGGGTTTGTGACTAGACGTGGTTTGACTGTTGCGCTGGCGATGCTATCGATCATCTCTCGCTCACCAACGTCAGCGACCGTGTCGTTGTCGAGCGTGATCAGGACGGTGAACTCTGGAACCTTTCGCTTGAACCGCACGTGGTACGTCGTGTACATCGACAGCATAGTACGGTAGTACGCCGCGCCGGACAGGCGGTCTTTGAAAAACGCTGGGTTTTTGAGAGCAAGGTCAAAAGAAAGGGCATCAAACAATTCGATGTTAATCGGATTGTGTTTGAGAGCTTTCATGATTGCATCTGCAGCATCGTCCAGGTCAAATATGGGCAACACTAGCAAGGTGGTGTGGGTATTGATCGGGATTGCCCGCATCGTGAGGTGAGTGATGATACCGATGGTGCCTTGGCTGCCGGCAATCAGGTGGGTGAGATCAAACGTACCGATGCCTTGTTTGAATTTGGCGACGCCTTCGGGTATGACGCTCCAGAGGGAGTAGCCTGACGAGTTTTTAGCGGTGTGGGGTTTGCCAGTTTTGATTTCTTTCTCGTTTTTGGAAATCAGATCAAAAATGTCTTTGGCGATGCGGGCGTGCTCGTGATCTTGTTTAACCAGGAGTTTGAACTCGCGGGCTGTTAGTGGTTTGATGGTATAGGTGTGCCCGTCGTGTAGTACGACGTCCATGGATTCGATCCACTGTGCGGTGTGGCCGTAGCGAAGCGAGTCAGGACCAGCTGCGTTGTTGCCGACGGCTCCACCGATACTACAGATGTCTTTGGAAGCCGGAAATGACGGAATATATGCACCATGTCGCTTTAATTTTTTCTCGACATCTCGCCACATGGCTCCGGGTTCGGTTTGGATCAAGACGCGGTCTTTTCTCTCCGTCACTTCACCGATTTTTTGCATGTGCGCACACATGTCGATGACGATTGAGTCGGTCAGTGAGCCACCACCCAGGCCGGTGCCGGCTGCGCGCGGGGTGAGTGACAGGGCGGGAAAGCGCTCGACGTTGTCCGAGACGACCTTGGCCGCAATCTGGACGTCTTGCCGGTTTTTGGGCTGCAGGATTATTTGGGGACGAATACAAAAAATACTCTCGTCGGTGCTATACGCGTCAAGTAGTTTCTGACCTGAAGAAATCCCCCCGCGGAACCCAGCCTCACGGAACAGCTTGGCGATTAGTAGGTGACCAAGTGGGTTGGCTTGGGTGGTGCCTTTGGTCACTTTCACGGCGGCGGCTTTTGTACCGCTGGCAGTTACTTTTTTTGCAGTAGTGCTGGTGCGCACTTTCTTGGCGGCCGGCGCAGCCGCTTTTTTAGCCGAGTTATTAGTGATCGCTATTTTGGTAGCGATTGATTTACTACGAGTAGTAGTACGTGGGGCTTTCTTGGCCGCAGAAGAACGAGTAGGCATTGATTTGATTATAGCGCGTCTACATAATCGCTGCGTTAAAGTATTCCCCAGGCAAAAGAAAAGCGCCCCGCTGATGTGCGGGGCGCTGTTGTCACTCTTGTCAGAGTGGCAGGAAAGCGATGACGCCTTTGGTCCCACCAAGACACATGTGGACTTGTGTGTCCACCGGCAGGTCAGTTGGGACGGAAGTGCCGTCTTGCCATACCTTACGATCGTGTGTCGGCTGAGCGTCGCTCGGGCGTAAATCGATATACATATGTTCGCGACCACCTGACATCGTTTTGTGCCAGACTTCGCACTCCACGACCAGCCGCTTGCCATGCATTGCGCATTTATTCCGGTCGAACAAGTGGAAGTTGATGTATCCACCCTTCACTGGAATGCCAAACTGTTCGTAGGTCTGCCCGTTTGACAGTTTGTTCGAATTGGTTTGAGGAATATTCAAAGTGCAGATGATTCCATCAGCCACCTTTGTCCGTGACAAAACCTCGGTCAAGGCTGGTTCGTACTCCTTGGGGTATGAAATCAGCGGTTCAGCCGAGGTGGTCGTGTGATCATCGGGGAGGGTGTCGGTCACTTGAGAAAGAGCGTCAAATCCGTTTCCCATTGGTTTTCTCCTTGAAATGGGTGAATTGAAATTACATTATACATAATTTACACAAAAAGTCAATAATTCTCATCTGTGCTAGAATGCTTAGCATATGACCCAAGATCGTGCGCTGGATATTCTGAAAACTGGGGCTAATGTATTTCTCACTGGAGAGCCGGGGGCTGGTAAGACCTACGTTATCAATCAGTACATCAACTGGCTGGAGGCAGCGGGGATGCATGTAGCGGTGACTGCATCGACTGGGATTGCGGCGACGCACATCGGTGGAATGACGATTCACTCGTGGAGTGGGGTAGGGATCAAGGATTATCTGTCGCCGGCGGACCTTGACGCTATTGTGAGCAAGGAGAAAATTGTGAAGCGGGTGAAGGCTACCCAGGTGCTGGTCATTGATGAGATCAGTATGCTCGATGGCAAAATCCTGAACTCGGTAAACAAAATCCTACGCACCATCCGAGCGAGCGAGGAGCCGTTTGGCGGGATTCAGGTGGTGTGTATTGGGGATTTTTTCCAGTTGCCACCGGTGACCCGTCAGGGTGACATCATGACCTATGCGTTTATGAGCGAAGCGTGGCTGGCATTGAAACCACTGATCTGCTATCTGTCCGAGCAGCACCGCCAGGCGGATGAGATATTCCTGGGGCTACTCGGGTCAATTCGTAAAAACCAGATCGAGGAGGATCACTACACTCTGCTGTCCGAGCAGACCGAGATTGGGTACGCCGACGTCGAGCCGACGCGGCTGTATACGCACAATGCTGACGTCGATGCGGTAAATAATCAAAAGCTGACCGAGCTGCCGGGCAAGATCCGTAAATTCCAGATGGCTGGCAAGGGCGGCAAACCGCTCATCGAAGGACTAATGAAAAACTGCCTGTCACCACAGATGCTGGAACTCAAAGAAGACGCCATGGTGATGTGTACTAAAAACAATTTTGAAGTAGGGTACGTCAACGGCACCCTCGCGCGGGTGATTGAGTTTGCCTCTAACGGCGACCCGGTGATCGAGACGACTGACGGTAAGGTGATCACCATGCAAACAACCTCGTGGGAGATTGCTGAAGACGGTAAAGTGCTTGCTCAGATTACGCAGTACCCGCTCCGGTTGGCGTGGGCCATAACCGTTCATAAAAGTCAGGGGATGTCGCTTGATGCGGCGGAAATCGATCTGAGTAAAGCGTTTGTCTACGGGCAGGGGTATGTGGCCTTGTCGCGGGTGCGTTCACTTGAAGGCCTCAAAGTGCTCGGGATGCACCCCAACGCCTTGCAGGTTGACCCGCTGGTGGTTGCAGCTGACGTACGGTTCCATGCGCTAGCTGATGAGGCTGACGAAGCGTTTGAAGCGATGGAGCCCGGCGAGGCGGAGCAGATGCACGAGCGGTTTGTCATTGCCCACGGTGGTAAACTGCCGAGCGAAGGGGAAGTAGAGAAAGCCAAAAAAGTCCTGCAATACGCTAAAAAGACCGACACCTACACCCAGACCAAAGAACTAATCCTGACCGAAAACAACATCAAAGAAATGGCGGACAAGCGCAGCATGACCGAGCAGACAGTGTGGAGTCACGTTGAGAAACTAGTGACTGACGGTGCGGTCACGATAGAGCAGATCAAATACCTCGAGCCAGTCAATTGGGCTGATGCGCAGGTGGAACTATTTGCCGCGATTGACGAGCATGGGGACGAGAAACTCAAACCAATCTACGAAGCGTGTGAGGAAGTGTACGACTACAATCAGGTACGACTGGCGCGGATGCAGTGGCAGTTGGTACAGGCAGGGAGTGGGGACACTGAACAACCGTTTTAAAAAAGTCCCGAGGCCTGGCCTCGGGACTTAACATAATAAAATTCCCAGGCTCAAACCTAGGAATTAATTCAAGCTGTACCATAGCCTCCAAATGACACTAGCGCGTTAGCTATCGCTAGTTCTACTTCGCTAGCTACATCGAGGCCTCTGGTGACAAAAATATTGATGTCATCACGTAACTTGGCTCTGATACTGATATACAGATCTTCTGGCGCAGCGCATACGTATGTCTCCCAGCCCCCATCTTCGAGTTTTTCAGCAATCTGGAATATGTACTGTGCCAGATCTGGTTCCCAGTGCACAATCCCAGTCACTTGTATACCTGAGGGGTCCATATGAATAGTCACCTCGAAATCAAATTTATCAGATTCGTCAGTCGGTGGTGGTGTGTTGTTTGCCCAAGCATCACGCACTTCATCGTCAATTACTCTCAGATCGTCTTTCATAGCTACGCCTCCTCTTTCTGCGTAAAACATAGCTAAATGAATTATTAAAGTCAACTACATGCTAGTATTAACTCATATGAATGGAATGCGAGAGGCAGCAATTTATACGCAGTGGGTGCAACCTAGTTGGGCGCCGCCTTCGTTTCTCTTTGGGCCGGTTTGGTCGGTGTTGTACGTAATCATTGCGGTTAGTTTTGGGTTCGTATTTTATAAGATATTCCAAGGGGAGATTCCTTTGCTGGTGGCGCTGCCGTTTGTGATTAACCTAATTGCTAACGCTGCGTTTACCCCAGTGCAGTTTGGGTTGCAGAATCTGTGGTTGGCGGCGGCTGTAATACTGGTGGTACTGGTGACCATTCCGTGGATGATGTATGTGGTGCGGCCATATGCACCATGGGTGGCGTACGCGCAGATTCCGTATCTGGCCTGGGTTAGTTTTGCGACGGTGTTGCAGCTGACGATTACGTATTTGAACTGGTAGACTATCGGCATGCTGGGATTAAGGTTGCGGAGGCGAGTGGTTCGACGGCGGCGTAGCCGCCGTCCGCGCGCGTGGTCTGCCGCTGCCATAAAACATTACGTCGAGCACAAAGAAGCCGCTCGCACCCTCGTGCATGCCCGCCTTGCGCACTACAACCAGTTTTATAATTTCAACTACAACCGCGTTACTATCCGCAACACTCGGTCCCGGTGGGGGAGTTGCAGCTCCAAACAAAACCTAAATTTTAACTACCGGATCTTGTTCCTTCCCCCTGAGCTACAAGACTATCTGATTGTGCATGAGTTGTGTCACCTACAGGAGATGAACCATGCCCAGTCGTTCTGGGATTTGGTGGCTGAACAAGTGCCCCAGTACAAACAGCGGGTGGTTGCACTACGAGTACTCGAACCAGATTTGATGCAGTTGAAATAAATCCCGCTGTATTAGGTACTACATAATAAGACTAACCCGCAACCTATGGAATTTATAACTGGAATACTAATGATGATTACTAGCTGGCTGGGTTGGGGTGTGTCACCACCGGACACGACTACAACCGAGCCAATCGCACCAATGGTAGACGCAAATCAAACGGAATCAGCTACTACTACTATGACTCAAACCACAACAGTTACTCCCTCACCAAACACCCAAACCTCCCTAGTTGCTGGGGGTTGCTTCTGGTGCGTGGAGGCAGATCTTGAAAAGACCCCTGGCGTGATTACGGCTGTGTCTGGTTATGCCGGCGGCACCCTCGACAATCCAACCTACGAAACCTACAAAAACGGTGGTCATCGAGAAGTGGTTGAGGTGACGTATGATGCTAATTTGATCTCCTACGAAGACCTGCTGATTGTCACTATGAAAACCACCGACCCAACTGATGACGACGGGACGTTTGGTGATCGCGGCGATGGATATTCAGCCGCGTTTTACTACGAGTCCCCCGATCAGAAAAAACTGATTGAGCAACTGATTGCTGATGTCGACCTGAACGGTCCGTACAACGCACCTCTGGCGATAGACGTCGAAACCCGCCCGCGGTTCTGGCCAGCGGAAGACTATCATCAGGATTACTACAAAGGTACGCTGAGTAAGCTGCGTTACCAATTCTACCGGGCAGCCTCTGGGCGGAGTGATTTTATCAAACAGTACTGGGGCACGGACACCAGCCCCACGTTGCCGTGGCGAGCAGCCGAGTCAACATCTAATAACACTACTATGAATGAAACCAATTACCCATGGACCTCCTACGTTAAACCAGACCAAGACACTTTGCGAGCCAGTATGGACGCCACCGCGTTTCGTGTGACTCAAAAGGACGGCACCGAGCGCGCTGGCAGTAGCCCGCTTGATGGTGTGTACGAACCGGGCATCTACGTAGACGTGCTGTCGGGGGAACCACTGTTCTCATCGAGGGACAAGTTCGACTCAGGCACCGGCTGGCCGTCGTTTGTGGCACCAATTAGCGCTGCCGCCGTGACCGCCCACGAAGACCGAAAGCTGTTTAGTGTGCGCACTGAGACGCGTTCAGCTATCGCGGACAATCACCTAGGGCACGTGTTTGACGATGGGCCGAGTGACCGCGGTGGATTGCGCTACTGTATGAATGGTGAGGCCCTACGGTTTGTGCCCGAGGCAGCTATGGAAGCAGAGGGATATGGTGACTTTTTGAGTGCACTGTAACAACTGACTTACCCAGTTGTGGCGACCGCGAGGTTGCTATGTGATATTATTGCGGCCATATGGAATTAACTATGATGCTGCAATCCCTGGCAATCCTGGCTGGGGCTTTATTTGTACTAGTGCGAGGCGCTGATGTGTTTGTCACTGGGGCCAAACAAGTCGGGACAGCGTTTGGGATGAGTAGTTTTGCCATCGGTGTGCTGATTGTCGGTCTGGGGACGTCAGTACCCGAGCTCGCCTCATCGCTCGCGGCGGTGTTCAATGGTGCCCCTGAGATTGTACTCGCCAACGTCGTTGGGTCTAACATTACGAACATTCTGCTGATTGTCGGCGTATTGGCGGCTTTTGGTGGGCCGATTTTGATTGGTAAGAATTTGCTCAAAACTGAGTTGCCGATTTTTTTCATAGCGACAGTACACTTTGTGGCTAGTATTTACGACGGCGTCGTTGATCGAATAGAAGCGTTGCTACTGGTAGGAACCCTGATTGCGTACATCTGGTACCTACTGTCTTCGTCTGATAAAACCCCCGTGAGTACAGACGAAGAGAAAAGAATGGGGGTGCAGATCAAATCGGTCGTATTTATTGTGCTTGGTCTAGCGGCGGTGCTGGTTGGGGCGCACTACACAGTGGAGTCAGCTATCGTGCTGGCCATTGGCTGGTCGGTGCCAATTGGGTTGGTGTCGATTGCTGCAATCGCAATTGGGACGTCACTGCCGGAACTGTTTGTCTCGATTCAGGCTGTCCGCAACCACGAAACTGACTTGGCGATTGGAAACATATTTGGCTCGAACGCGTTCAACATTTTGATGGTCGTTGGTCTCCCCGGGCTGATTATGCCCCTGCCGGCTGACGTGGTGGTGATGGAACTTGGTCTGCTAGTCCTGGTGGCGGCCTCATTGATTTTGTTTGTCACCGGTCTTGCACGCCAGATCCAGAAGTGGGAAGGAGTAATGATGCTTTTATTCTTTGTGTTCTTCCTGGTTAAACTAGTTGAATTTATCTAGTAATGAGTCACTTGCCAGAACTATTGTTAGTGGATAAACCAAAAGGCATCACGTCGTTTGATGTCATCAGGCAACTGCGGCGTCAGACCGGTGTGCGCAAATTTGGTCACGCCGGGACGCTCGATCCGCTTGCAACTGGACTGATGTTGCTTGGGGTCGAGCAGGGGACTAAGCAGCTCGGCGGACTGATCAAGCTCGACAAAGAGTATCTAGCCGAGGTGCGAATTGGCGAGACGCGCAGCACGGGTGACCTCGAGGGTGAGATTATCGACCAGTGTGCCGTGACCGAAACCAAAGCTGAGATACAGCCAAAAATAGCCACCTGCCTCCGTACCTTTACCGGCACGTACACCCTGCCAGTCTCGGCCTACAGCGCAATCAAAATCGATGGTATCCCGATGTATAAGCGAGCTCGCAAAGCGGAGTTGACTGGCGACACTGTCATTGACGTCCCCATGCGGGAGATGACTGTTCACGAAGCGGAGTTGTTGGACGTTACTGTTGGTGGTGATCGAGCGGTAGTCACTATCAGGTTTAGTGTCGCGTCAGGTACCTACATCCGTTCACTAGCAGAAGAACTCGGCCGTCGCCTCGGTTACCCAGCGACCCTACAAAATCTACGCCGAACCAAAGTGGGGGAGTATCGGATTGAAGATGCATTACAGTTGGCTGACATAAAATAAAAAACCGCCGGAATAAATCCCGGCGGTTTGGGTGACAGCAGCAACTGTCGTTTATGACTATCACTAAGATGCAGGTTCAAGTGCTCCATCTAGTGCCCGTATGTAGGGGAAGCCGTGGACCCAGGTTACTTCCTGGTGGTTTGTTGTCGTTTGCTCAAGTTCGTCGCTGGGTGCAACTGGCTCATGTAGTACACAATCACTAATCGCGTCTTCCCAGTTTCGTTCGCCTCGTTTTCTCATTGTTTCTCACCTGTTTGTTACGGCAGCAACCCCAGGTACCGTAACCATACTTTTATGATGTCTTTAAGTCAAACTACAGATAAAAGAAAAAAAGGCCCCAGGTGGGGCCTTTAGTCAGGTGACAAGTGATCTCCACGACTTCTGGTGAGTGCTTTTGCTTGCGCATTTCTGACTTGTTCAGAGATGCTCCAAAACTCATCTGAACCCTCGCTGTTTTGAGGTAGGGACTTTAATTTATCTTGAATTGCCTCCCGAGCAAATTTTAGCAAATGGGCTGCTCTCTGTCCCATTCCAAGCGGGTAGTTTTCCTCGATGCTGTCGACGATACGGCCAGTTTTAGCCTCAACGACAGTCTTGAACGAAATACCATCACCAGCATCAACCGTGACATAAAACCAGCCAGGGTTCTCAGTTTGGCGCAGTTCAACCTGCAGTGTGTCTCGATAGCTTTCAAATGAAGAGCTATGAGCAAAGTGTTGTCTTTCGATACCCATAGGCTACTCCTTTACATTGAACGTTGCTTCTACTGCTAATTTAACATCACTTCCATCGACTTGTCCAGCTAGGTCTTTCATAACTGCGCCGACTAGTAGGCCCATTTTGCTTTTGTCATTGATGCCCAACTCGGCTTTTTTGGCGACCACAATTGGAGTGATGTCTTTGATTGACATCAGTTGGGGGAGGTAGGTTTCTAGGACTGCTAGCTCCTCTTTCTCTGGGACGGCTAGCTCTGGTCGGTTCGCCGCTTCATACTGGGTGATAGATTCTTTACGTTGTTTGGCGGCACGCTTAATGACAGCGAGGGTTTCTTCGTCAGTCAGTAGGTCTTGAGGAGTGCGGCCGGTGGCGACCATTTCATTCATAAACGCCGTGAGCAGTTGTCGTACCACGCGCAGACGTACAGCCTGCTTGGCTTTCAGGGAAATTTTAAGCTCACCTTTAACTTGTTCGTGCAATAACATAATTTTATTTGTTGAGTATACAGCTCGTTCCAGGAATTTGCTCTAGGAAATAAGCAAATTCGGAACTAAATTCATAATAGTCGCTACGCTCATTTATTCATTTATTAACGCACCTTTGATAGATTCGTGCATTGACATAATTAACCAATACTACCATCTAGATACCGCCATTACTACCAAACTGCCATCCAACTCTGTCTATGTATCATGTATGATACATAGACAGAGTTGGATTGTGATAAACTGCCTGGGATATGGAAATACTTTTGATTAGCCTGGTGGTCATGCTGCTACTCGTCAATGGGTTTATGGTGTACAGACTACTGCAAAAAAAAGATGGATTGGCCAAGGTTGATGATGGTCGGGAATTATTGCTGATGCAGCGGATTGAGGAGCTGGGGCGGACGGTGGACCGCCGACTAGCTGAGACGAACAAAAACATGCAGGAGGGCAGTCGGGCGCAGTTCCGGGAGTCGCGGGAAATGATGGAGGGGATCAATAAGGAAATGAATGAGCAGTTGCGCAACGTGGTCGCGAAGACAACCGAGGTCGGGGAGAGTAGTAAGCAGGTCTTCCAGGTCGCAGATCAGTTGCGGGAGTTGCAAGACATCCTCAAAAACCCCAAGCAGCGGGGGATTCTCGGGGAGTATTACCTCGAGACAGTATTGCAAAACGTCCTCCCACCAGAGAGTTTTAAAATGCAGTACGCGTTTAGTGACGGGGAAATTGTTGATGCTGCGGTGTTCGTGAAAGGGAAAGTGATACCGGTGGATAGTAAATTTTCACTTGAGAACTACAACCGATTTGCTGGAGCACGCGACGGGGAAGATAAAACAAAATACGAAAAAGCGTTCGTGAACGACCTTAAACTACGGATCAGTGAGACAGCCAAATACATCCGCCCGAGTGAGAAAACCACCGATTTTGCGTTCATGTTTATCCCACACGAGGGAATCTACTATGACCTGCTCTCAAACAAAGTCGGTGCGAGTGAAGAGAACCTGATTCAGCGTGCCGCCGGTAAGCACAAAGTAATCATCGTATCGCCGACATCGTTCCTGGCGTACCTGCAGACGGTATTGCAAGGCCTCAAAGCCATGGAAATCGAAGAAAAAGCTCAAGACATCATCAAAAACGTCGAGAAGCTGTCTGGGCATATCGCCCGCTACGAGGAGTATTACCAAAAGCTAGGGAGCACGTTGTCAACGACAGTCAATCATTATAACGCTGGGTACAAAGAACTCAGTAAGATCGACAAAGACGTCACCCGCATCACGGGTGTGTCCGGTGGGATGGATGTACTCACTATTGATAAACCACATAAAGACGATGAGTGAGGTGAATCTATTGCAAATTAGCAGCTTTTCTGTATAATTCGCCGCATCATGACTACTGAAACTATCAACACCGCCCCATTTGCAGTTATTGCCACTGGTGGCAAGCAATACTTGGTTCGAACCGGCGAGACTATCCTCGTGGAGCTACTTGGTGAACACGCTGAGGGGGACAAAATCGAGTTTGACGCACTGATGACTGATGATGGCAAGACGAGTAAAATCGGCACACCACATGTAGGTAAAGTGTCTGCGACGTACCTAGGTTTGAAGAAAGGTAAGAAGTTGACTATCATCCGCTACAAAGCCAAGTCAAACCGCGACCGCCGACTAGGCCACCGACAGCACTACGCACAGGTGACTATCGACAAGATCTAACCAAAGAAAAAACGCTCCGAGTTATCGGGGCGTTTTTTATCTAGGTAAGGTCTAGACGAATTGCAAAATTCACTATCTAGGCACGGTTCTGCCAGGCGTTCTTGATGGTTTCGCTGTCGGCGTATTCTAGCTCGCTGCCAGTCGAGAGGCCGCGGCCGAGGTACGAGAGTGTGAGGCCGGCTTCAACGGCACCTGCGAGGAATGAAGCAACGAAGCGCGCGGTGTTCTCGCCGTCGGGGTTAACGGAGAACCCAAGGATGACTTCGCTCAGGCCTTCGGGTAGTCGGGCGGCGACCGTCGCTTTGAGCGCGCCGCTCCGTAGCTGGCTGTTCTCGGGTGCGGATAAGAGAGGGACAGTACCACCGAGCACAAAATACAGCCCGTCATAGACACCCGCCCGCTCGATTGCTTGTACGTCACTATCACGCTCGACTACCAGCAATCGCTCGCGGTTGCGATTGGTGTTGGTGCAGATGCTACACAGTGTCTCACTCTGTCGCTTGGAGAAATAACGGTGACAACTAGCACACTCAATCACCGTGGTGCGAGTGTTTTCGATTAGGTTGGCGAGCTGGCTGGCTTCGTCACCAGGTAGACGGAGCACATGAAAAGCAAACCGTTTAGCCTGCCGTCCACCGACCCCCGGGAAGTGTTCGAAGTGTGAAATGAGTTGATCAAGTGGGTTCATAATGTGTAAGAATTAGACAGAAAAGTACGATTTCTAAATACAGGGGTTCGACCCCGATATTTAGAAATCATCGCCAGAACCAGGCATAGCGGCGTGGTGGGTGTCTAGGTTGAGAAACCGGACGTGAGTGCCGTCGAAGTACAGTTCGGCCATGCCGACGGCACCGTTACGGTGTTTTTCGATCATTATCTCGGCAATGTTGGGGCGCTCGGCCTCTTTATCTCGATTCATTTTGTCTTCGCGGTGGATAAACATCACAACGTCGGCATCCTGCTCGATAGACCCCGAGTCACGCAGGTCGGACAAGCGCGGTTTACCACCGCGTTGCTCGACGGCACGCGATAGCTGAGACAGGGCAATAACGGGGATGTCCAACTCTTTGGCGAGGATTTTGAGTGAGCGCGAAATCTCGGTGATTTGTTGTACCATGTTGTCGCTGCCTTTGCTCAGAGTAGGTGACATGAGTTGGAGGTAGTCAACGATGAGTATGTCGAGGCCGTACTCATTTTTCAGTCGGCGAGCGGCTGATTTCATTTTGACGATGTTCATATCGGCCTGGTCGATGATGTGGATTGGGGCTTTGCTGAGTTTCTCCATAGCGGCTTGGAGCTGCTCGTATTCTTGATCATTGCTCAGTCGGCCAGTACGCAGTTTCCAACTATCGACACCTGACTCGGCCGCCAACATACGGTCAACCAACTGCTGGTCAGACATCTCGAGGGAAAAGAACCCGACTGACGCGCCGTGCAGCATCGCGGCGTTGCGGGCGATATCAAGCGCAAGCGTGGTTTTACCCATCGACGGACGGGCTGCCAGGATGATAAGGTCGGATTTCTGAAACCCCGCTAGGACATTATCAAGCGCGTGGAAACCACTAGAGACACCGCGTTTGTCTTGAGGGTTCTCGGTCAGGTGTTCGAACCGCTCCCAAGCCTCGGCTAGGGCAGTCCCGATGGGTCGGAATTTCTGTGATGAAGGTGCTTGGGTGGCCATAAAGATTTTTTTCTCGGCTTGGTCGAGCGCTTCGTCGACACTCTCTGGGTCGCTGTACCCAATCTCGGCAATGTCATCCGCTGCGTGTATCAGCCCGCGCAGGGACGATTTGGCCTGGACCTGGTCAGCGTAGTACGCGGCGTTACCGGCGGCGGGAACTGTCTCAATCAGCTCAGTGATGTACGACGCACCGCCGACCCTGGTCAACTCATTCATGTCTTTGAGTTTGGTCGTGATTGAAATGATATCAATCGGGTCACCCTTGGAGAAAATCTGTGAGATGGCACTAAATATCGCGCGGTGTTTATCTGCATAAAAACTCTCAGGATACACAATCACCGAAATGTCGTGCATCACGTCAGGTTTGAGAATTATTGCACCAAGTAGAGCTTGTTCAGCTGCGACGTTTTGGGGTGGAGTCCGGAGGTTTTTATTGGTGTTAGTCGCCATGTGCCTGACATTTTAGCATGATTCGCTATTTGCTAGTTTCTGTCTATGTTGTGGAAAGTGGGGATGATGTGAGTAACTACTGTTTGGTCACTTTTGGGCCGTGTTCTGAGTCTTCTACCGTGTAGCCGGTTTGAGTTAGCTGCTGTCTGATCATATCTGCTTCGGCGTAGTCACGACTGATGCGGGCGATCTCGCGGGCGTCGATCAGCGCTTTGATGTCGTCGGGGATGTCGTTGAGTGCAACCACACCGAGCGACCGAGAACCAACAGCGGGATCTTCCGATAGGCCGATATCGAGCACCTCGTCCATTGCTAGTAGCGTACCGGCTTTGGTGCTGTCGGAAAGTTTTTTGTCTTTGACTAGTTCCCACATGATGGCGATGGCTCCTGGCGTATCAAAATCCTGCGCCAGCCGGACGTCAAATCGTTCGAGATACGTCTTGTCTGGAACTGAGGGTTTGTTTTTGTATTCCTCAAACATGTGCCGCTTGAGGCGGTAGAGGGCTTGTTTCGCGGCTTTGAGCGCTTCCCAGGAGAACGTTACCGGGGTGCGGTAGTGTGCGGTTAGTAGCCAGTAGCGATAGTCATCACCCGAAAACCCGCGGTCCAGCACGTGGCGCAGGTTTACGGCGTTGCCTTTTGACTTGCTGATTTTGCTGCCGCCGTCGATGTTCACAAAAGCGTTGTGTAGCCAGTATTTCGCAAAAGGTTTGCCAGTGACGGCTTCACATTGGGCAATCTCGGCGTTGTGGTGCGTGTACTGTAGATCTTCGCCACCGGTATGGATGTCGATCTGCTTGCCGAGTGTTGCCATCGCCATCGCTGAACACTCCAGGTGCCACCCGGGGAACCCAGTACCCCAGCGGCTGGCCCAACCAAGTGAGCCTTTTTTCCAGACTGCAAAATCAGCTGGGTGTTTTTTCTGCGTATTTACCTCGACTCGGGCGCCTGAGCGCAACTCGTCAAGATTGATGTTGCCGAGTGTGCCGTAGGTGGGGAACTTACTGATGTCAAAATACACGCCGTCAGACGTCTGATACGTGAAGCCTTTTTCCTCGAGGGTTTTGATCAGGCTAATCTGTTGTTTGACGTAATCACTGGCACGCGCGTAGGTAGTTGGTGGCATGATGCGCAACTCGTGTAGGTCGGCCTGAAATGCGTCGATGTAGCCGTCTGACAGCTTGCGCATGGATTTGAGCGTGATGTCGAGACCTTCGCGCTTGAGACCTTGCATCATTTTGTCCTCGCCGGCGTCACCGTCATCAGTGAGGTGACCAAAGTCCGTCAGGTTCATGGTGTGCGAGACCAGGTAGCCGTTACGGATGAGCACCCGCTTGGTGATATCGGCCATCAGGAATGACCGGAGGTTACCGATGTGGATATAGTCGTAGACGGTTGGTCCACAACTGTACAGTTTGACGTCAGTTGCCTTGTGCGGTGCAAACGTTTCCAGTTGGCTAGAGGCGGTATTATAAATAAAAATATCGCGCGCGATCACCGGTGGGGTGCGAAAGAGGTTACCAAACATATATATTGCTAGTGTAGCAAATTTTCTATGGTTTGGCGCTGGCTGTTGGTTGTGTAATAATAGTCACATGCAACGTTATCTAGGAATTATGGTCGCCGTGTTACTCGCGGCTGGGGCTTTTGGGTCAGGGATTCAGTTTGGTCAAGGAACGCTTGGTCAGGGACAAATGGCGTCGCTGTTTAGTTTGTTCGCAGCCGAACCAGCTCCAGCCGTTTCGACCGATAATCTCGGAGAGTTTTGGGAAGTGTGGAATTTGCTGGATGAAAAATTTGCCGTTGGCAGTAGCAGTCAACAATTGACGCGCGAACAAAAAATCCAAGGCGCGATTGATGGTCTCGTGGCTGCGTACGACGACCCGTATACCGTATATCTGCCACCAGCTGATGCACAGTCTTTTGCTGCGGACATCTCCGGAGAGTTTAGTGGGGTAGGGATGGAGGTGGGGATGCGCGATGGCTTGGTGACTATTATCGCGCCGCTACCTGGTACTCCAGCCGAGCAAGCTGGACTGCGGGCGGGTGACATCATCATTCGGATTGATGATGTGTCAGCCGAACGAATGCGGATTGACCAAGCGGTTGACCTGATCCGGGGAGAGAAAGGTACGGTGGTGACGTTAACTATCTATCGTGAAGGGGAGATGGAGTTTATCGAAATCCCGGTTACCCGCGACACCATCGCGATTCCCACTGTCAAAACCGAACAAATTGGCGATGTATACGTCATTGCACTGTATAGCTTTAACGCGGTAGCTGAAGCCAAGATGATTGATGCTCTCAATGAGTATTTGCGTAGCGACGCGACCAAACTAGTGATCGATGTGCGCGGCAACCCGGGTGGGTTCCTCGAAAGCGCGGTTGCCATCGGTAGTTTCTTTGTCCCGTCGGGGAAAGTGATTGTGCAGGAATCGTTCGTTGATGAATCCAAGAACGATACGTTCCGCAGTCGAGGTCGCCAGGTGGGGGTGTTCACACCAGAGAACCTGGTGGTACTAGTTGATGGTGGATCAGCCTCCGCGTCTGAGATTCTCGCGGGTGCACTCAAAGATCATGACTTGGCAACAGTAATCGGCATGCAGACGTTTGGTAAAGGGTCGGTGCAAGAGTTGGTTGAGTTGCGTGACGGGTCGTCGCTCAAAGTCACTATCGCTCGCTGGTTGACGCCGAAGGGGACGTCTATCTCTGATGGTGGACTGGCGCCTGATATTACGATTGGTCGCACCGGAGAGCAACGTCTTAACGACGAAGATCCGCAAAAAGACGCTGCTGTGCGGTTCTTGAACGGTGAGACAGTTGTCAGCGATTTGACCGAAGCTGAACGACTGGGATTGGAGCAACCTGGTGAATAATCGCCTAATTTGCTATAGTACCAAGCATATTTTATAAATAATCCTTACTGATATGAAAGTTATTCTCTTGCAAGACGTGGCCAAAATTGGTCTGCGACACGAAATCGTCGACGTACCAAACGGCTACGCCGCTAACAAACTGATCCCAAACAAAATGGCCCAGCCAGCAACCCCAGCTAACCTCAAAAAAGTCGGTAAACTGCACGCCGAAGTAGCCGGTAAAGCCGCTGATACAGAGGCGATGTTTACAACTGCTAAAACTGCGCTTGAGACTGAACCACTAGTGATAACAGCTGACATGAACGAACAAGAGCACCTATTCAAAGCCATCAGTGCCGCAGACGTAGTTGCGGCCGCCACAGCTAAAGGAATTGCCCTGACCCCACAGATGATTGGTTTTCCAGAAGTAGTCAAATCTGCCGGCGAGCACACCGTGTCGCTACAGTCAGACAAGCATAACGCCTCATTTACCATTAACGTAGTCAAAGCCTAGCCGTATGGATGCTAAGATGCAACAGTCACTAATCGCTATAGTTGGGCTATTTGCCATCTGTGGTGTCCTGGTGGCGGGGATTTCGTTCTGGCAGTCTGACGCTGAAATTTCAAATCGTATGAACCCAATTGCTGTACTAGAAACCAACCAAGGAGTAATCGAGATCGAGCTATATGACGACGCCATGCCAATTACGGCGGGCAATTTTATGAAACTAGTCAACGAAGGATTCTATGACGGAATCAAATTCCACCGAGTCATTGAGGGCTTTATGATTCAAGGCGGAGACCCGATTACTAAAACCGATGAGGTTGGACGCTACGGTACGGGTGGCCCAGGGTACAGTATCCCTGACGAACACATCGCTGGTGAGAAACTATCAAACGTCCGCGGCTCACTCTCAATGGCCAACAGTGGTCCCAATAGCGGCGGTAGTCAGTTTTTCATTAACCTGAGCGATAACACCAACCTAGATTTTGACAAACCGCCAGCCCAATCAAAACACCCGGTGTTCGGGCAGGTAGTCGCCGGAATGGATATTGTTGATGCGATTGCAGTAGTAGCAACCGGCCCAAGCGACCAACCCCTGGACCCGGTAGTCATCGAACGAGCAACCATTAAAGAGTAGGTACTCATAATATACAAAAGACCGGCGCCATAGGTGCCGGTCTTTTGTATCTTGTTGGAGTGTGACTACGCAGCCACCAATACAACGTCAACGGCTTTCTTGCTTACAGTTTTGCCGTTAAACCGCGTCTTTCGCATGTCGCGAAACGCTACGACACCATCTTGCATAGCAAAAATCGTGTGATCTTTTGACAGTTTCACTCCTTTTCCTGCTTCGACTTTGGTGCCGCGCTGACGCACGATGATTTCACCTACTTTGACGGCTTGACCGTCTGCGCGCTTGATACCCAGGTATTTTGGTTGGGAGTCGCGCAGGTTCTTGGCTGTTCCGCCAGCTTTTTTCTTTGCCATAGTGCTATGTGATAAATGGTAGTATTAACGGGCAGCAGTATACGATATATGGACAAAAAACTCAAGTACCTCATACAGTCAGACCGGTTTTTCTTGGCGCTGCTGTTTTGTGCCATTGGCGTATGTGCGTTTGTGCTGGGGCGGTATTCTGTCCAGCCAGCAGTTGCACCAGCACAGCAAAACTCAGCTGGAATTATATTTACTGACGCCCCAAGCCAGCCAGTCGAGCCTGCAACTACTACAAACGACCCTATAGAAACAGTGGTTCAAACGGTAGTGGCGTCGGTCAACGGCACCAAATATCACCTGTTAACTTGTAGTGGTGCCAAAACTATCAACGAAGAGAATAAAATCTACTTTAACTCCATTCAAGAAGCTCAAGCCGCCGGTTATGGCCCAGCGGGGAATTGCCAGTTCGAGTGATATACTGACACTATGTTAATTATTGATACAGAATGCTCAGGGCTGCGGCCAGATTTACACTCGATTCTCTCCATTGGGGCGCTGGATTTCCGGAATCCGTCCAATCGGTTTTACGGAGAATGTCGAATTTGGGCAGGAGCGGAGATTATGGATGAGGCGCTTGAGGTCAATGGGTTTACGATGGAGCAGGCAACTGATCCGGCTAAACAATCCGAAGCGGAACTGGTTGCGGCGTTCCTCAAGTGGTCGCAAGATTTGCCCGAGCGGACACTGACGGGGCAAAATGTGCCGTTTGATCACAACATGCTGCAGGCAGCTGCCAGGCGTGGGAAGCTCAACTGGAACCTAGCGTACCGCACCATCGATGTCCATACGCTGTGCTGGATGCATGTCATCAAATCTGGTAGCGTACCACCGGTTGACATCAAACACAGGCGTACTGCGCTTAACTCCAAAGCTATCCTCAACTATTGCGGTTTAGAAAAGGAGCTCGATCCGCATAACGCGATGAACGGTGCCCTCTGGCACGCTGAGGTTACTTCTCGTCTGCTCTACGATCAGAAACTTCTCCCCGAATTCGAGCAGTATGATATCCCGTGGCTCTAGCCTGATGTTAGAATGACAGCATGATATTGGATAAAAAAAGGCGGACAGCTAAGAAAAATACAAAATTATCAAGCCAGGCCGCTGCCGCTGCCCACTGTCGCATCGTCAGTGAGTTGCTTGACCCCGACAGTACCCAGGGCGACGCGGTGCAGTCGTGGCGGGTGTTCCGCATCATGGCTGAGTTCGTGCAAGGGTTTGAACTGTTGCGCGACCACGGGCTAGCGGCGACGTTCTGGGGCAGTGCGCGGTTGACGCCAGACAACAAGTACTACAAAGCAGCCGAGGAGTTAGCCGCCAGGATGGCCAAAGATGGCTTCTCGATTATCTCAGGTGGTGGGCCGGGAATCATGGAAGCATCAAACGTTGGTGCTTTCAAAGTCGGTGGCAAGTCAGTGGGGTTAAACATCCAGTTGCCGTTTGAGCAAAAGCTGAACCCGTACACCAACCAGTCCCTGAATTTTGACTTCTTTTTCTCGCGCAAAGTGATGTTGACGTTTGCGTCTGAAGTGTACGTCTATTTCCCTGGTGGGTTTGGTACGCTCGATGAGTTTTTTGAAATCGTAACCCTGATTCAGACCAAAAAAATCGAACCAGTCCCTATCGTGCTGTACGGGAAAGACTTCTGGGAGCCGCTGATAAAGGTGTTCAAAGAAGAGTTGCTGGAGAAGCACGCTACCATTAGCCCGGAAGATCTCGATCTGTTTGTACTGGTTGATAGTGTCCCAGAGGCGATGAAATACATCACCAAGGAAGTGAAGAAAATTAAAAACGTCCGCCAAGTCTAATCTATGTTATTTTCTTATTTTGATATTGACAGTACAGCTCGCGGATTTGAACGCAAGGTGGCCAAAAACGTCAGAGCGCTTGGTGACTACCGGACCAGGGTCACCAATGTACTAGCGCAACACGATACTACACACCCAGAATACTCACTCGTGCACGCGGCGGATGCGGCTGTGCATGACGTCGTAGATGGTGTACGTAGGGATTTGGCCGGTATCAAACACCTTATCCTAGTTGGGATTGGTGGCCAGAGTCTGGGTGTCGAAGCGGTTCACGCCATCCTCGGAGAAAAAAACGTTCAGCTACACAGTCTCAATACAATTGCACCGTATCAGATAGACGAACTACTCAAGAATTTGAAACGAGTTAAAAAGGTTTCTGATATCGCTGTGTGTGTAAGTAGTAAGTCAGGCGCAACCACCGAAGTACTCACTAATGCTGGCGTGCTTCTCAATGCTCTTGAACAACGATTTGGAGCGGCAATCTATAAACAAACTATTTTTATCGGTACTCAGGGCACAGATTTTCTAAAGGCAGGAAAACGATATAAATCTACCTGTGTCACCATGCCCAGTAGTGTCGGAGGTCGTTATTCAGTTGGTACCGAAGCTGGACTGGTTCCACTAGCGCTCCTTGGACACAACGTTGATAGTTTTATTGAGGGACTGCTCGATGCCAACAAAGAGCAGTTTGAAACAGTAACGGTTGAAAGTGCCGCGCGCCTCGCTGTCTACCTAGGTAAGAAATACACCCACTACAATTTCTTCGCGTTTGAGCCCCGACTCTTCAAACTGGGTGCCTGGTATCGTCAGTTGCAGGCCGAAAGCCTCGGCAAAACCCATACCAAGAAAAACAAAAAACTAACCCAGGGATTTGTACCCACCATTACAACCGCTGTCGAGCTGCACTCGACTGGTCAACTGCAGATGAGCGGATTGCTACCGACGTACACTGATTTTGTGACGTTTGATGATGAGGCTTCTGATTACGACATTCCTAAAAAAGGCCTAGCCAAAGGTCTTTCCAAGTTCAGTATGCAAGAAATCGCCACTGCTATCTATGGTGGCGTTATCGGCGCATATCAAGCGAAACGCCTGCCGTATCGAACAACTATTTTTGACGAAGAGTTGCCGTACTCGGTTGGGTTGTTTATGGGTATGCGGATGCGTGAGACTATGTATGTAGCTGAGCTGCTTGGGATCGATGCCTTTGATCAGCCAAATGTTGAGTTGTATAAAGACAAGACGCGAACTATTTTGGGATTATAATCGTGATAAAATCACTCTATGACATACGTAGTATTTGACATCGGTGGGACCAAAACTCGCATTGCCACCTCAACTGACCTCAAGACATTTAGTGAAGTAAAATCATACAAAACCCCCGTGACATTTAACGCTGGGATGAAATTGTTTGTGGAAACAGTAAACAGTATGACCAGTGACGTGACAGCGATTGCGGGTGGAATCCGGGGACGACTGGCGGAGGATAAATCTGGAATCGAGAACGATGGCATATTGACCAAATGGGCCGGCGAATCAGTAGTGGGGTACCTGCAAAATGAGTTTGGTGATATCCCGGTGTTCCTGGAGAATGACACCGCCATTGCAGGGGTAGGGGAGGCGACATTTGGCGCTGGTGCTGGACTCGAAATCGTGGCATACCATACCGTCAGTACTGGCGTTGGTGGAGCCAAAATCGAGAATGGTGAGATTGACCACGCTGATGTTGGGTTTGAGCCGGGACACCAGATTCTCGATATTGATCGAACTATCATGGGGGAAGACATTACCCCGACGCTGGAAAACATGGTCTCAGGCACCGCGGTCAAAAACCGTATGGGCGTCGAGCCCTATGAGATTCCACAAAGCGATGTACTGTGGGACGACCTGGCCGGCTACTTGGCTCAAGGGTTACGAAACACCATCCTTTACTGGTCGCCAGATGCGATTGTGCTCGGAGGATCGATGATCATCGGTGATCCAGCCATCAAAATTGACACTATCCGTAAAGCAACGGCAGAGGCACTCGATGGGTTTGAGGCGACGCCCCTGATTGTACAAGCGAAACTTGGTGACGAAGCGGGGCTGTGGGGCGGATTAGCACTCCTAGCTAGACGTATCTAACATTGCTATACTGGGGGTACTTATTACCTAACATCACATTATGGGTTGGATTATTTTAATTGTAGTTCTAGTCGTTGCAATTTCGTTTCTACGAGAAGTTAAACAGTACGAACGCGGTGTCGTACTTACGATGGGACAATATAGTAGTTTGCGTAAGCCGGGTTGGAGTATTATCGTGCCCATTTTTCAGAACATGACCAAAGTCGACTTGCGAGTCAAAGCTGTCGATGTGCCCGACCAAAAAGTCATCACCCGCGACAACGTGTCAGCTAGTATCAACGCGGTGATTTATTACAAAGTGTCCGACGCGGCGCGGGCAATTCTCGAGGTAGAGGATTTCCGCTACGCGGTCTCGCAACTAGCTCAGACTACGATGCGCAACATTGTTGGTGGAGCCGAGCTGGACGAAGTGCTCTCCAACCGCGAGGAGTTATCAGACAAAATCCGCACTATCATCGACGCCGAGACTGACAAGTGGGGAATCAAGGTAGACAACGTTGAGCTGAAAGACTTTTTCCTCCCAGAAGACATGGAACGAACCATCGCCAAGCAAGCAGAAGCTGAACGGGAGCGACGGGCTGTGATCATCAACGCCGAAGGGGAGGTAACAGCAGCCGAAAACATCGCTAAGGCAGCCAGGATGCTGTCAGAATCGCCTGGAGCACTGCACCTACGAACCCTCCAAACCCTCAATGACTTGTCATCAGACCAATCCAACACGGTCATATTTGCGCTACCAATAGAAGTGCTGCGCGCGGTAGAGGGAGTGACGCAGATGATGAACCCAAAGAAAGAGTAGGCTGGCTGGCGCAATCATGCTTTCAAGGTAATGGTCGTAATAGTCGGGCGAGCTTTTCCGGATGACACTCGAATCGTGTCTCCCTGAGTACATATCCCAACATTATTTCTTCCTTAATCTAGTGGAACGTATCCACTACGAGACACATGTATTGACATTTAGTCACTACTCTGCTATAGTAATAAATATCCGCAATTCATGATAGAGTTGTTCGGTTGTCGGGGAAGGGGCGCTCATCTGAGTCCTCCGACCTATACTCACTCGTGGGTGTCGACATTTATCTATAAGACCATTGGCTTATTATATCCACTGTCATCCTAGCAATCCTGTCGATTTCAACTGCATCAGCAGTAGAAATCCCCGAAAGTGCATTTGGAAACATCGGACAAGCAGAAGTAGTGGTAGCGACGCGAGAAATGACCGTTGGGCGAACCGAAGAGCTGGTGCGAGAGTATTTTAAAGATATTCCCGTGATGGCCGAGGTCGCTCGGTGTGAGTCAACCTTTCGTCATACATTGGCTGACGGATCAGTCTTGCGTGGGGTAGTAGACAACCGTGATACCGGAGTGATGCAAATCAACACCCATTATCACCAAAGCTACGCCGACTCACTTGACCTCGATCTTGAAGATTTCTACCACAACATGGCCTACGCTCGTAATCTCTACGAGCGACAAGGACTACAACCTTGGAGCGCCAGCCGCCCATGTTGGGGCAATTCCCAACTTGCGCTGGCAAACTAAAATACAACAAACCCCGCTCTAAAAGAGCGGGGTTTGTTGTGGTAGTATTTCAGTATCTATGACCTACTGGCTGATGAAATCTGAACCTGATTGTTACTCGATTGATGACTTGAAGCGGGACAAAGTTGAACACTGGGATGGGACTCGTAACTATCAGGTGCGCAATATGATGCGGGACCAGATAGAGGTCGGGGACTTGGCTATTTTTTATCATAGCAATGCCAAGACAGAGACGGGGTGTGTGGGCGTAATGAAAGTGAATAGTAAAGCTTATCCAGACCCCACCCAGTTTGATCCCCAATCAGAGCACCCTGACCCCAAAAGCGATCCGGATAACCCACGCTGGTTATGTGTGGACATGAAGTATGTCGAACATCTACCTCGTTTGGTAAGCTTGGCTGAAATAAAACTTGATCCGGCGTTTGCAACTATGCCGCTAGTGATGCTGGGGAATCGGCTGTCCGTTTTTCCAATCAAGAAAATCCACTTTGACCGTATTTGTAAGCTAGCTACGCAGGAACAATAAACATGGAATCCACTATCAACTCGCTGCGTGACACCAAGGGCCGCTTCCAAAAACGAGACACTGGGTTTATGCAGCTGTTTATCAGCAAGCGGCTGATTCATGGTGCAGCGGCCGCGCTGGCGGGAATATTTGTGCCAATCTTTCTGTACGAAACGACCAACCAGTCGTTCTTTGTGGTGGGTGGATACTACGCGTTTTTGTCGTTGATGTACGCGTTACTGCTAGTGCCAAGTATGAGTATAACTAACCGACTCGGGTTCAGTAAAACACTCGTGTTGTCTGGTATCTGCAGCATCATTACTTATGTATTTTTGTTCTACCTCACGCCCGAGAACATCCTAACGTTGATGTGGCCGTTGGCGGCTGCTATCATCGCATTTCGGTTATTTCACTGGGTGCCTTTTCATACGGATTTTGCGTTGTTTACCACGGCGAAGAAGCGGGGGAAACAAGTGAGTTTATCGTTTGCCGCCATTGCGTTTATGGGTGCTATCGGCCCGATTGCGGCGGGGTTTATTGTTGCTAACGCTGGTTACAGTGCGTTGTTTGGAACAATCATCGTGTTGCTGATCGCAGCGACCATCTCTTATTCCTACGTACCAGAAACACCAACTCACTTTGATTGGTCATGGCGGGAAACCTGGCGTCAGTTCAGATCAAAAAGGCAGCGGGGTCTGATGGTGGGGGAGTTTGCTAATGGTGCCGAGACCATCGTCAACATCATCGTGTGGCCGATTTTCCTCTACACCATTCTTGATGGGGATTTGTTTAGCATTGGTGCCATTTCAACCATTATCGTGGGGGTGACGATTGTGTTGCAGTTAATCCTTGGACGGTACCTCGATGGGAAAGGGCACGATAAAACCAGGACACTCAGAGTAGGGAGCTTCCTCTACGCCGTTGGTTGGATCCTCAAGATTTTTGTTCTCTCAGCCGCTCAGGTATTCTTCGTTGGGCTGTATCACAACATCGTGCGGATATTCTCCCACACACCATTTAGCGCCATCGTCTATGACATGTCAGCTGACCAAGGCAGTCTGGTCGATGAGTACACCGTCATCCGGGAAATGGCTAATCACCTCGGACGAGCGAGTGCGCTTTTGGTCACCGCCATTCTCACGTTATTTATCCCCATTGGGTGGACGTTCTTTATTGCGGTCGCTGCGTCATTGGCATTGAATATGGTGTATGCCGCGCAAAGAGCCTAATAACAAACCTCTGATCTACAGACATACAATCTATGTATCAGGTGCGATACATAGATTGTATATAGATTGATGGTTATTTTTACCACTGTAGTAAATCAACTTCGCTATTTTAACGGGTGGAACTGCTTGTGGGTGTCTTCGGCGTAGCGGTCGCTGGCGTGGACGTATCTGGTGGTGGTCTCGAGTGACTCGTGACCCAGGAGTACCTGTAGGGCAGCGGGGTTGGCGCCTTGCTCGGCGAGGTACGTGGCGAAGCCGTGGCGGAGTGAGTGTGCGCTGGTGGGGATGTTGATGCCGAGTAACTCGCGGTACTGTTTGATCTTCATTTGGAGGTAGTTGGGACTGATCGGCTTGGTTTTGTCGGCGGCGTTGAGGCCACGTTTAGCGATAAACAGGTAGGGTTGATCATCTTCTCGCTGAGCAAGATAATTATCGATGTGCGTTTTGGCGCGGTCAGTCAGGTAGATAAAGCGTTGCTTTTTACCCTTGCCCTCGATAAATATTTTGCCAGACTGGTCAAGTTGGATTTTTTTGAGGTTGATAAGCTCTGAGATACGCATCCCGCTAGCGAACAGCGTCTCAAGCATCGCACGGTTACGCAGGGCGATTACTTTATCTTGCTCGTAGGTCATTGGGGCTTCAATCAGTTTGACCAACTCTGACATCTGGGCAACCTGCCCGTGTTTCTTACCCATCCGGAGGAGTTTAATTGAGCTGGGGACTATCGGGCACGGGTAGTCCATGTCGACCTGGAAATTTAGGTAGCGCCGCAGTGATGTCAGGGTACGGTTGATAGAGGCACTGGCGAGTCGTTTTTGGGCCAACTCTCCACCAGCCGTTTTTCGGTCGTTTGAGTTCAGGTACGCTTTGAACTGCTCGATGGTTTTTTTGGTGATTTTGGTGAAGGGGAGAGAGGACAGCTCATTTTTCAAGAAAAAGTCAAATGTGAGCAAATCGCGTTCGTAGTTGTATAAAGTCTCTGGCGAATAATTGTTCGCCTGGATGTGCAGCAAAAAATCATCGAGGTACGGTAGGGTGGGTGGGTGGGGTTTTTTAGTCATAAATAAATTCAGGGTGCGCTGAGAGTGGGGTGGCTCTACAGATACTATAGCAGCCTTACACGAGCCCTCCCTCCCTCCCCACAGTAACTGAGTATAATAACTCTAATGCTCAGTTATACTATATAAATTACCAAGGTACTGATAGTCTGGCAAGGCTGCCTACAGTTAGTCTGTGTATAAGCGCCTGGGAGTCTATTATCATGAGTGTGGGTACTCCATAGGTTGATTACCCCTACTTTTGCCTCTTTCAGTTTTTACCCCATTTAGCTACGCACCCTATACAGCCTGTTTTTTGCTACGCGGGCTCCTGGGTCCACCTGTGGTTATCAGTGACCAGCCTATACAAGGCTCTAGAATCGATTGTAAGGCTTCTGTATCCGCGTAGAGGATGTTGATGGTTGCCTTGGGTTTTGCTTGTGTAGCGGCACCGGTAGTAATCAAGCATTGCTACGCTCACAGGTTTGTTTGAGTCGGCTGCTGGTGCCTGTACTTTAAAGAAAATAATTTTAAAATTAATAATTAAAAAAATTATCAATTTAAATCAACTAGTCGAATTTCGTCATTTATTACTAGAACCAAACCACTAAATTCTGACGATGATGACCAGATGGCTCTTGACCAGTAGACAGCTTACTGATCAACTTTCCGAGTCCCCACTCCCCTGTTAGTTGGTAAACAAAATAATGTGCGACATTCACTTGCAACGTACTTTATAATAAACCCACCATATTATTCTACTTACCTCGGTGGTAGGTAGAGCATTGGGTCGATGTAGGCTGAGGTGGCTGCGGTTGGAGTAGTGGCTGGTCCGCAGCCGGTGACGGCTTTGATTTCGTTGAAGCGACGGACACTGACTGCCTCTTTGACGTACACAGTGAAGTGGAGGTGTGGACCAGTCGATAGTCCGGTGTTGCCGATGTACCCAATGATCTCGCCGGTTGATACTTTTTGTCCTGGAGTCACCCCGATAACGTCTTGATGGGCATACATTGATGATAGACCGTTGGCATGATCAATCAACGTCCATTTGCCCCAAGAGAAACAGCCGGGGACAGCATCAGTGTTTCCGACGGCCCGGACGGTCCCAGCTAGCGGAGCTAGAATTGGTGTGCCGCGTGGTGCGCCAAAATCGACCCCCGGGTGATATGGCCGACCGTAGATGCCGGGGTTACGAGCGGCGAACTCTGTCCCCCCGAACAATTGGGTGATGATGACGTTTTGCAAGGGCCAGTTGAACACTGGTGTCCCCGGTGCCGGGATAGTGTTGGGATCAAGGATAAATTGAAGTTTGGATTCAAAGTCTCGCAACTCACGGCGGATTTCTTCCCGGGCGGCTTCTTGTGTCGCAAGTAGTGCTTGATATTCAGCCTCTTCATTTTTCGTAGCAGACAACAGCTCGGATTGCTCCGCTCGACTGTTAACGAGCACGGAGTTTTGGTCAGTGTACTGGTCTTTGAGCGAACTCAAGTCATTGCGCTTTGACTCACTTAGACCTTGTCGTTCTTCTAGTACCTGCTGTAGTTGGCTGAGGGTGGCTACTTTGTATGCCATTTCGCTTTTGATACTGTCAAAGGTGTCGATTTCGGTCCAAAACTCTGATAAGCGCTGGTTGCGCAGCAACACTTCGACCATTGACTGTTCTCCAGCTTGGTAGAGCGAGCGGATGATGTCGCCGATGGCAGCTTCCGTGCGCTCGAGGTCAGCTTCAGTTCTACTTACCTCAAGTATAATCCCACTGATTTCCAAATCAGTGGAAGAAATTAAGGATTCAGTTTTACTGATCTCGGCGTTGACTTTTTTACGCTCGGTTTCAAGGCGGTTGATGGCTGACTGGAGGGTTTGCTTCTCTGCTCCCACCTCGAGCAGCTCGGCTTCAAAGCGGGCAATCTCAGCTTCGATGTCGGTCAACCGGTCACCGCGCTCAAGAATCTGGTCACGTAGTTCAGCAATCTCGCTTTGCGCAAGCGCATGATGGGTGTACGAAAAAGAGACTGGTAGCACCAGTCCGATAACAAAGGCTACAAGCACTCGTTTCTGCATCAAGCTATTTTAGCACACGCCGTAGTGATGCGGGCTAGGGTTTCCGCTTTACCAAGCACATAGGCGCAGGTAAATGGGTCTGGTGATTGTGCTCTACCTGAGAGTGATACGCGCAAGGGCCACAATAGTTCCCCCTTCCCCACTGTCTCAGCGTACGACCATACGGCAGCTTTGATTGTCTCAGTTGAAGTAAAATCGGCGTCCGCCAAGAGCAGGGCTGCTTGCTGTAATCGCGGCAACGCGTTGGTGAGGCTGTCGTCGTTTTTCCATTTGAGTATGTCTGCATCGTACTCTGGAGTATCAAACGCCCAAGTGTATTCCCCAGCCGCCGCTGCCAGTTTGATTTCAATCTGGTTGTGCACTCGTTCGAGGATGGTGGGGGTTAGCTTGGTTAGTTTATCAACATCGTAATCTGGTAGGGCCGCAATTAGGTACGCTGTACGATCTTCAATTGACAGGCTTCCAAGATACTCTTTATTCATCCACTGGAGCTTTTCTTCGTTAAAGGCACCGCCAGACTTCTGAATTTTTTCTAGGGTAAAGTTGCTGACCAATTCCTCATCACTGAATAGTTCTTGTTCACCGCCTGGATTCCAGCCAATGAGAGCTAAAAAATTGCGCATAGCTGCTGGTAGATAACCGTCAGTACGATATTCAAGGATGTCTTTCGCTCCGTCACGTTTGCCTAGTTTTTTCTTGCCGTCAGCCGCCATGATGGGTGGCAAAGTGACAAATACTGGGTATGGAATACCAAGTGCGTCATAGAGACTGAGGTATTTTGGTGTGCTAGAGATAAACTCCTGTCCTCGCATCACGTGGGTAACACCCATCTCTTGGTCGTCGACAATATGAGCAAAGTTATAGGTTGGATACCCATCAGCCTTGATGAGGATAAAATCATCGAGTGCTTCTTCTCCGGCGGTAAGCTCGCCTCGAACGGCATCATGCCAGGTGTAGCGTTTGATTTGGGGGGTTTTGAAGCGCAATGGTTGCTTTTCGTCCCAGGTTCCAAACGTTGTTGGTCGATGCTCTCGAAACAAAAAGGGTCGATTGGCCGCTTGGGCTGCGTCTCGAAAAGCCATTAGTTCCTCGCTCGTGTAGGGGTCAGGATACGCGTGACCGTGGTCAATTAGTTTTTGGGCGTATTGTTTGTAGATAGCGAGTCGGTCAGACTGGAGGAACGACCCGATGTCAGGTGATGGTTTGTCGGGACCAAATTCATAGGTGATTCCTAGCCAGTTTAGGGCATCAATCGTATGCTGAATCGCCCCGTCAACCTCGCGACTTTTGTCAGTGTCTTCAATTCGCAATATAAATATTCCGTTGTTTTTCTTGGCCCAAAGGTAGGCAAACAAGGCAGTGCGGATGCCACCAATGTGCTGGAACCCCGTAGGGGATGGGGCGTATCTGGTGACGACGTTTTTATGATCCATGTTCGGTTCCGATTGAGATTATGATTGTCGCAAGTTTGCTCGCGGCATCAGGAATAAATGAGGCTTTGGCTGAGGTCGACATTGCAGCGTGTTTGGCTTGGTCGTCTATAATAGCTCGTACTTCTTGCGTGAGCAAGTTTGTGGTGAGGTTGTGCTCCTCAAGTACACTCGCTCCCCCATTGCGCGCATAGGTGTACGCGTTGGTGCGTTGGTCACGGCTCACGTCTTCTGGGATTGGGATAATGATAGCTGGCGTCCCAAAATAAGCCAATTCAAACAACGTTGTACTTCCAGCCCGGGTGATGACAAGGCTGGCTGCCTGCATTAAAGCTGAAACTGTTTGTACTGGCACCGTTTCTGCTAAGTAGTAACTTGAATCTAGTCCAGTGTCCTGTAACAGGCTTTGAGCGGTACTTTGAATATCGCTGATTTGGGGTCCAGTTTGATGAAAAATCCGATAGTGCGGCAGTAAGTCAAGTAAGCTCCGTAGGATAATTTCATTAACTCGCTCGGCACCTTGGGAACCCCCGGTTACATAGATCAGCGGTTTGTCGTTGGGGATACCGATAACCGCAAATGGGTCGTCTAGTATTTGTTTGAGTTCAGACCGCAATGGGATGCCGGTGAGAGCAGTTTTGTCAGCTGGAAAAAATGTTGCTGCTTCGTCGTACGCAACGGCGATGTAACGAGCAAAATTCTTCGCTAGTTCATTGGCTTTGCCGGGACTGGTGTCTGACTCATGGATTACTACCGGAATCATCAAAATTTTGGCTGCCAGCAAGATGGGAACAGCCGTGTAGCTGCCCTTGCTAAATATGACGTCTGGGTAGATTATGTAGAGCTTAAAAACAGCGACAAAGAAGCCGTAAAACGTACGAAACAGATCAAAGAAATTTTGGATGGAAATATAGCGCCGCAGCTTCCCCGCTGGGCAATAGACGTATTCTATCTGGTAGTTTTGTAGCTCGTCTGGGCTGTATGGTGATGGACCAAAGTAATACAGTTTTGGTTGTACAGCAGCTTGGTTCAGTTCATCCGCCACCGCCATTAGCGGGTAAAAATGCCCCCCAGAACCACCACCTACTAGTCCAATTCTCATATACCACTAGTCTACCACGTAGTATTACCGGCGTAGACGATATTTGGACACATTGAGCACAATCCCCAGCGCCGCTAACGTTGCCAAGAGCGCCGTCCCACCGTGACTAATAAACGGCAAGGGCAAACCTGACAACGGTGCTACAGCCAACATCGCACCCATATTCAAAAACGCTTGGGCCATAATAAGTGTGATGATACCGGTGACGAGCAGCACCCCAAACATATCAGAGGCATTTTGGGCTATTTTGTAGCCGCGCAGTGCAAACGCTAGGAACAACCCAATCAAGACTGTAACTCCCAGAAAGCCAAACTCCTCGCTAAACACCGCAAAAATTGAGTCCCCAATTGGCTCGGGTAGGTATTCAAATTTCTGGATACTTTGCCCAAACCCGCGCCCAGCGATGCCGCCTGACCCAACGGCAATCAGTGACTGACTGATTTGGTAGCCACTACCAAGTGGGTCTGCGGTCGGATCGAGAAACGTGGTCAACCGGTCCATCACGTACGGTCGCATAAATGCAATCGTGGCTATCAGCGCCACGCCGCACAATACAAGCAAAAAGAGATCACGCACTCGTGCACCTGCCACCACAAACATCGCCAGCCCGCCAGTGGCCATAACTAGGAACGTGTCGGTATCTGGCTGTAGTAACATCACTACCCCAGTGATACCACTGACGATGCCAAACGGTACCAGGCCATATCGCCAATCTTCGACGTGTTTGTGCATTCCAGATAGCCAGGTAGCCAGGTAAATGATGTAGGCGATTTTAAGGAATTCTGATGGTTGTACGGTAGTAACCCCGAGATCTAACCAACGCGTTGCCCCCGCGTGTGTCATCCCGAGTCCAGGGATAAACACTGAGAGTGTTAGCAGTAATCCGATTATAAAAATATACATCGCGTATTTACGGTAGTGGCGGTAGTGGACGTTGCTTAGTATGAGTAATGCCGCTCCCCCACCGAGAATCCCGAAAGTGAACTGACTGAACGCTACCGAGCTAAAACTAGCTCCACCACGTGCCAGTAGGCCAAGTGAGGCTGAAGAGAATATCAAAAAACCAATCGTCACTAAAGTGACTATAAGCGACAGAAAAATCGTATCGACCCCGAGTGGTTTGCGGTTGTTGGTACTCATGCGCTGGTCGCGATTATGACCCCAACCATGGCGCAAATAATGCTGATGATCCAGTAGCGCATGGTGACTTTTTCTGATGACCAGCCGATAGCTTCAAAGTGGTGATGAAGCGGAGCAATCCGCAGTAGTTTTTTACCGGTTAGTTTGCGATAGAGGAGTTGCAATACAACCGAAGCTACCGTTACTAAGAGCGGTAGAGCGACGATAAACATTAGCGCTACCCCGTTACCGTCCCCGAGTGAGTCAGTCATAAACACCACGACCGCGAGCGCGAGGGTGAGTGCCATAGATCCAGTTTCAGTCATCCAAAACCGGGCTGGTGGGATGTTGAACCACAAAAACGCCAAAATCCCACCAACCACCGCCGCGCAAAACGTCGCTAGTCCAATCTGGTTCTGGACCAAAGCAATCCCTGCGTAGGCACCAAATACGCTCGCAAACACGCCACCAGATAACCCGTCTATCCCATCAATCACGCCACTCGCGTAGAGCATTAGTGTCAGCAACACAAAAAACGGAATAATCAGTATCCCGAGTTCAATCGAGCCATCATAGGGAATGTTAACCGCCGTGACACCTAGTTTGTCATAAAACCACCACCCAAGCGTAGCCGCTAGTACCGTGATAATCCCCAAACGCGCGCTCAGCCGCATCCCTATGCCACCGTGGGTCACGTCGTAGACGTCGTTGAGAAACCCAAGGGCCGCGCCGATAAACAGCGCTCCAGCAGGGATTAGAGTCTGTGATCGACTGAGAAAGTTGAACTCCGCCATGATTGAGTCAGGCAATACAACTGATAGTAGATATAACCCAACTAGCGTTAGTAGCACACTGGCCCAGATAACAATCCCGCCCATCCGTGGCGTGTGTGTTTCGGTGCCCCCTTTGAGGCGGTTGAACTCAGTTGCTGCGTGACCACCGATAGCAATTTTGCCACCGGTTTTCTTCCAGACTTTGTGTTTGTACAAAAAATGCGTGATGACTGGAGTGATCAAAATTCCTATGAAGAATGTCAGGAGTGCCGGAGTTAGGACTGCAACGAGGGTGTTAGTCATAGTATTATTCAGTTAGTACTGAGTCCTGCACCGCACTGAGTAGTGTCAGCACGTCGGTAAACCGTGCGTCACGGGTTGATCCTAGCACTGTGATAATAATTGGTCGGTCAAGCCCCAGGTCAAACGCAACGGTGAGGTTCCCACCAGCCAGGTCAGTATAACCAGTTTTGGAGGCGAGTAGGTTTGGGATACGACCGGCAATGACATTGGTGTTCTCAGCGTCATGGAACATACCGTTGGTGTTATATACCCGGGAGGTTGGCTCAGTCGTAATGGCAATTATTTCGGGGTATTCTTCGATGATGTGTTCGAGTAAAAAACTAACGTCTTTGGCGTTGCCGACACCACCCGGTTTGGTAGTACTTTCGTCTAGCCCGGTAGTGTTGGCAAACGAGAGTGATGGTAATTGTAATTCACTCGCCCGGATGTTCATAGCCGCAATAAACTGTCGGGCTGGGTCACGATCGCCAAGTAGGGCCCCGGCAGTGTTCGCCAGCGCAAACGCTGCGTCATTTGACGATGACAGCAGCGCTAACTGGTTGAGCTCTTCTATGGTCAATGTCTCGCCTTCAAGTAGACCACTATTGCCTTCTTGTCGGATAGCGACCGCTGGTACCGAGACGTTGGTCAGGTCGGTGATCAACTCGTGGGTGACCATCGCGGTCATGAGTTTAGTGATAGAGGCAATCGGTAGAACGGCGGATTCGTTTTTCTTGTACAGCGCTCGCTGTCCGCGGACATCCCAGACGTAGGCCGCTCTCGCGCTGATTGAGACATCTTTGATTTGCTCGGTGGTGTCAGTTGGCACAACGTCGGTCAGGTCGATGGTTGGGCGCGAATCCACGTCCGCACCGCTCACGCCCCGGGTCGGACTCAACCACCAGAGTGATCCAAACGTCACCGCTAGGATAAGCGATAACACCACCAACTGCCCCACTATCGGGAAGCGGTTTTTCTGGCTGGGTTGCTCAACTGATATTAAGGGCATACTCATACAGTATCAGGTTGCGCAGAAAACGCATCAATTGCGGTCATAAACTCCCCAAAGTGCGGCAGCTCGTGTTTGTGTGTAACCCCTAGGTGCTGTAGTAGCGCAGGCGTGATTCGAAATTGGTGCGAGTTGCGGATAGCTTGCCGTTCAATCAACCCACGGGTCATGAGGTTCCGCAAGATAAATGCTGAGTTGACCCCACGAATGCGGTCAATCTCCCCCCGGCTGATAGGTTCGCGGTACAGTACGATAGCAAGTGTTTCAGCCCCGGCTTTACCGATGTCTTGCGACAGCTCGCCTTTGCGTACTGTTTCTATCACTTCGCTCATCTCTGGCGCAGTCACCAGTTGCAGTTCGCTGTCGGTCTCGAGCAGTCGCACCCCACCAGCCTCCAGGCGCTGCTTCAGAGCTGCCACTGCCACGGCAAAATCAGCCTCACCCACCGCAAACATCTCGATCAATTTCGATTTCTTTAGCGGTGCACCGGTGTAAAACAAAACACCTTCGATTAATGAGGTTAACGGCATAGGTAGGTAAAATATAGCACAAGTGACGAGGTGAAACCGTGGCTAAATCACAGTGGCTGTCAGTGGTATAGGAACCTGCCAGCGGAGCTGGTGCTGCAATAGTGGGGCGAGCTTTTTGGTTATTTACTCGACTCGCTCCGCTCTCTGAGTAAACAAACCAAACTCCCTTGGTGGTTGCGTGTGGACACGAGGTCTAATAGGAACTTTCCGGTTTTATGTTCAGTCAGCCAGTAAAGAACCTGAGCAATACCAACAACGGGTGTTTGGGAGATGCCCTCAGAGAGCCTAAGCGAATCGAGGGCGCTGTCGAAAAGACCGTCACATTATTACGCACTAAGCACCAACGTAATCACTACCACCAACCGTCTAATAATACATCGGCGTACCACTTTTCTCCGACTCTAGGTGAATGTCAGTGAACCGTCCGTCTTGTATAACCAAAATGTTGCCTTGTTTGAATAGCTCCAGGATAGCGAGGAACCCGACGATGACGTTTTTATGGTCGGGTTCGTCGCGGCGCAGGTCGGAGAACCTTGTACGCAGCTGCCTGTCGATGCGGTTTTTGAGATTGGTCATCATCTCTTCAAGACTGATAGTTGGCCGGACGGTGGCGCGGGCTTTGGGGACTGTCTCACGCGGAAGGTTGTGCAAGACGCGGCTCATCGCCTCAGTTAGCGCACTCTGCTCACAGTACCCGTCGGTCACAAACAACGGCTCGCGTGGCGGCGTGTACTGAGCCTCGTAGACCATTGCGTGCCCAAACATGACATTGATTGGTGCTGCGGCGTCTCGGTACACCTGGTACTGGCGTAGTCGTTCGGTCAAATCTTCGATACTCCCCTCCTCTTCTTCCGTCAGTTCTAGTACCGGCAGCAGGGATTTAGATTTGATCAACAGCAGCGTCGCCGCCAATGTCACGAACTGTACGGTGTTAGGGAGTGATAATTCCTGCATCAGCGACACGCGCTGCATGTATTCATCAGTCACTGCCGCGAGTGAGATGTCGTTAATCAGCAGCTTCCGCTTCTCCACCAACTCAATCAACAATTCCAAAGGCCCCTCAAACACCGCCGTTTTGATAGCAAATTTCTCCAAGTCAAGAGTAACGGTTTCCATCAGGTAAAGTATAGCAGCTAGCTAAACCGTAAACTGCCCTTTCTCATAAATCACTTGCTCAGTCCCGTCGTATAAGGTGGCGGTGACTGTGCGGTCGTTCGTCGTTACTATGTCGCTATGGACGACTGAGTCGTTATAGCCTAGCTTTTCCCACTGCTCATCTGTGTTTTTGGTTGGATCACCCACGTAGCAGTCTCGGTAGGCGGAGCCGAGGGCGATGTGAGAGTTGCCGTACTTGCCACCGACGTTTTCGTCGTAGAGGGTGTTAGCCATGAATTTTGTGATCCGAGAAATTCGGCTGTCAGTGAGTGAGTACTCCCCTACCTGGTTGCCACCTTTGTTTTTGATCATGGCTTTCAGGAGCTTTTCGTTTTTGGTTGCGGTAGCCTTGACTACTTTTCCAGCCTTAAACGTTAGTTCAATACCTTCAATTTTGGCACCGTACTGCAATAGCGGTTGATCGAATTTAATCCAGCCGTCGACCTCGCGGAAATTTGGAGAAGTGAAGACTTCGTATGACGGGATATTATTGCCTCCACCAGCGCGCCAGGCACGGTTTTTACCAATCCCGATGTGGAGATCAACATCAGCACCCACCATATGGACCGATTTGATTTGTAAATCAGTCAGTTTCTGAGCAGTTTTTTGTACAATAGTGTTGATTTTCTTCCATTCAGCTACCGGGTTGTCTGCATCTAGATAACAGGCGTTGATGATTTGATTCCAGAACTCTTTAGGGCTCAGACCGGCTTCTTTCGCAGCTGCATTAGTGCCGTAGAGTGCAATAGTCCAAGTCATTTTTCCGGCATCAATTTTTTTGAAACGTAGGTCTTTGGCCGGTTTCATCGCAGCTCCTCGCATCATGATTTTTTTTGAGTCGACCTCAGCTAATGCGTGCGGGTCGGTGTCGGCAATTATGTAAATAGTTGCGTCGACCTGGTCAATCATGCCGGTGTAGTATTTATCAGCGTAAAACTCTAGTTGATTTTTGTTGGCGTGATCAAACACATTTTTAGCAAAGTTATACTCGGTATCATTACTCGGGATAAACACCCCCAGTGGATGGTAGCCAGCTTTAAGGATTGCAGTTTGTAGGTGAAAGTACAGTGGTTTAGCTACTTCAGGGACGGTAAATTGAACCACAGCGCCTTTTTTAAGCTGTTTACCGTCCCTACTCTGCAAACCGAATTTAACGAGTAATTCAGCGTATTTTGCTAGAATGGAGTCTGACGGTCGGTAGGATTGTTTCATAGTGTGAGTAGTATATCAAACTCGCTGCGTTGGCGTTGAGGTTGCAAGAGTTGCGTTGGGATTTGGTATTACAAATAGTACGGGCGCGCTTTTCGGTTGCATACTCGACTCGCATTCGCTCCCTGAGTATACAAACTAAACACTCCCGTGGTTATTTTTGTGCTCGATAATGTAATAGGTCGAATGTGTTTAACTACACGTAGCTTGTCAGCTAGTAAAGTACATCAGCAGTACCACAACGGTTGTTTGGTGTGTGCACTCAGGGAGCGGTGAGCGAGTCGAGTGTGCCGCCAAAAAGAGCGTCACGATATTATTAACCATCCCCAACTTAAACAGCTTACTGCACTTCTTCAGTCTTCTCGTCGGTTGAACTCAACAACACATCAATCCGGTTGATGTCTCGGGGGAACGGTACGGCTTCTTTGACGTTCGGTAGTTCGAGCATGCGAGCGGTGAAGCGCTCTAGTCCGGTTGAACATCCACCGTGTGGTGGGACGCCGTACTTGTGCATCATCAGGTAGAAATTGAAGTTTTCTGGGTCCATGCCGCGAGCGGTGATCTCGGCCGACATTTCGGCGTGATCATGGTACCGCTGGGCGCCTGAGTTGATCTCTAGGCCGCGGAATAGGAGGTCAAAGCTACGTGAGACGTCGGGGTTACTTGGGTCTGGGTAGGTGTAAAAGGCTCGTTTTTTGGTAGGGAATTCTGTCACAAACACGAAGTCACTCCCCCGCTCTTCTTTAGCCCACTGGCAGATCAGTCGTTCATGCTCGGGTTCCATATCAGTTTCACCGATGGCGTCGATATCGAATTTATCTTTGAGGATTTGTTGGACTTCTAGTAGGGTCAGTCGTGGGTACTGATCACTTGGGAGTAGTGGCACGCTCGTTCCAAACCGCTCAAACACCGCTGGGTGTTGGTCTGCTACAGCTAGGACTGTCTCGCGCGTGACGGCTTCGAGTACGTCCATAACGTCATTGTGGTCTTTAATAAACGATAGTTCAAAGTCCATCTGCGTGATCTCGGAAAGGTGGCGAGTAGTAGCACTCTTTTCAGCCCGGAAAATCTTAGCAATAGTGAACACTCGTTCAAGGGCACCGGTCATGATTTCTTTGTACAACTGCGGGCTGGTTGCTAGGTTAGCAGTACGGTCTTTGAAGTACTCTACTTTGAATACTTCAGCCCCACCTTCAGCATCGCTCCCAACGAGCGCCGGCGCTTGGAATTCGGTGTAATCACGTGAGATTAGTGCCCATCGATAGGCCTGCACAATAGTAGCTGATACTTTAAATATATCTCTTGCCCGCTGAGTCTTGGCTGTGAGTGGTCGGTTGTCTAAAATCGTTTCTAACTTCATGTCAGCCTCTAAGTCGAATGGAAGTTCAGCAGCTTGGTTCAAAATCTCAATTTCGGTGATCTCTAATTCGATGTCTCCATTCTCGACCTTATCGTTGATCATCTTTTCTGGGCGAGCGTTGACAATACCTGTAATAGCAACAGATGATTCTGGACGGGCGGTTTTAGCTATCTCGAGCACCTCTGGCTTACCAAACACCACGCCTTGCACCGTGCCAGAGCGGTCGCGGAAATCAAAAAACGCCATCTTACCTTGGTCTCGCCGCACTGATACCCAGCCGTTAATGGATACCGTCTCACCTTTTTTAGTATTCAATTCTGCAATTAGTGTCCGTTCCATATTTATTCGTTAGTTAATTTTTCGATTGTAATATAGGGTTTATTCGTTTCTCCTAACATGTCTGTAACTTGTACAAAGAAATCTGTATCTTCGTTAAAATTCAACCGATCTGCTAGTTCCTGTGCAAAGGCTTCAAGGTCTATCTCTCCCGTCGGCAATATTGGTCTGATCTTCCAGGTTCTATCGTCATCTAGGTGGCCAGGTAAGTATTTAATTTGACAATCATGTTCAGAGCAAAGAGCGTCTACCACTCCATCGATTTCAGTTTTGCTCACTGGAATTCTCTCGTACCTTTCCATACTTATAGATTGACACCGATAGCGGTGCGGACTTGGTTGATAGTTTGATTGGAAGTGGTTTTGGCCCGGGCGACACCGGCGGCGAGGACTGTCTTGACCTGATCATCGGTGATGGCGTCCCGGCGAGCGCGCATCGGGGCAATGAATGCTTCTAGGTCGGCGGTGAGGAGTTTCTTGAGTTCGCCGTAGCGGCCTCTATTTTGCTCGTAGATTGGGTCAAGCTCAGCAGCAGATTTGAGTAATCGGTGGATGGCGTAGACGTGTTCTGGTTTATCTCCGCTACTGTCTGTCACAATCCCCATCACGGCTTTTTCAATCTCGGCTGGAGTTCCAAATAGTGGGATGGTGTTACCTTTGCTCTTACTCATTTTCTCACCGTCGGTGCCGGGGACAACCCCGACGCCGTCGATGATCATTTCTTTTGGCTCTTTAAGGACTGGGATAATATCTTCATCACCATAGGTGACTCCTGATGGCACTCTTCTTTCCCCAAACGCCCGGTTAAACTTCCCCACCGCTTCACGGGTATATTCCAGATGTTGCCGCTGGTCCTCCCCAACTGGCACGACGTCGATGTTATACAGCGTGATGTCAGCGGCTTGCAGCATCGGGTAGGTGGCTAGTCCAGCGTTGGGTTCTAGGCCTTTGGCAACTTTGTCTTTGTACGCGTGGCCTTGCATGAGAAACGGCATCGTCACCAGGCAGTTGAACACCCAGCCCAGTTCCATGTGGTCCTGGTTATCTGACTGTCGAAACATGACGCATTTCTCAGGGTCGACCCCAACCGCCAGGTAATCCTTGACTACATTGATGATATTCTCATGCATCTGTACTGGGTCACGCAACGATGTGAGGGCGTGGTAGTCGGCCACCATCAGGTAACTGTCGTATTGCTCGTACATCTCCAGGAACGGCTTGAGCGCACCAAAATAGTTCCCGATGTGGAGGGTACCAGACGATTGTAGGCCAGTGAGGAGCCTCGGTTTTGGTTCATTCATACGTTCTCATAATACCTAACAAATGCTGGTAAAACAAACTCGGTCAGTGTTCAACCTCGGCCTTACATCTCCAGCGGTAATGTTAGAGTAAATCTAGACCCCTTCCCTTTCCCATTGGAATGAGCGGTGATAGTTCCTCGCATTGCTTCGGCTAGTTTTTGTGCCAGGCAAAGCTTGAGATTGCTGGTGTCAGAATTGCTGGTTGAATTGCTGCTGGCGTGCGTGGTAAATAGTGTTCCTAGGTCGTCGCTATTCATGCCAGTACCAGTGTCGAGGATATCGACGTGGATTGTTTTCTTGTCCGCATCGTCTCGCACAAACGCGGTGATTGTGCCGCGGCTGGTGTTCTCTTGTGCGTGCAAAATGAGGGTGCGAAGTATCTGATGAATCTTAGTACGGTCGGCTTGGACAATGCTCTGGCTCGTTAAGTTGGTACGTAGTAGCAGTATAAGGCTTTGTTTGAGGATAACTGGACGCAACTCGTCGCAGATATGCTCGACCATGTCCCGCAGGTTGAGGTCGATGAGGTTCAACTCGAGGCTGCCTGACTCAGCTTTGGCCAAATCTAGGTGAGTTTCTAAGGTGACCGCCATCATTCCGGCAGCGTCATTGATTTTAAGCAGCGCAGCTTTGGCTTGCTCGGTATCTGTCGGAGTGTCTGTAGCGAGGAGCGATTCAATCTGCACTCGTAGGTTAGTCAGTGGTGTCCGGAGCTGTTTAATCGTGGTGACGAGTTGCGAGTTGTGGTTGGTGTTGCTGTGCTGCAAATGCGCGTTGGCCGTACCAGCCGTTATTGCCAGATTGTCTGCTCGCTGCTCTTGGTGTTTGACCCCATTGATCAATATATGGATACAGCAGAGCGCCGCGGCTGCAATAACCCCCATCATGTACCAGGTGAGGTAGGTGAAAAAAATACTAGTCGCACAAGCGCTAACCGCGCCGTTGATACTCAGGCTGCTTGGGAGCAGTAAGAGCGCTGGGATGCTAGCCGCATATATAAGCCACACTAACCAACGTTTGTACCGTTCAGGTGGCTGTAGTTGGTGATGGGTAGCAGAGAGTGCTCCCAGGCTAGCTGCAATAGCTAAAATCCATAAGCCAATAGTAAGGAGAGCATCGAGGTTGCTGTGGATGATGTTGCAGCTTAAATTATTAGTTGTGGGATTGAGTATCACATTACCTAGCAGTGCTCCGACGCTCACAATCGACAAAATAGCAAAACTGACGCTTCGCACTCGTTCTAGTGCGTCGGCTGATTTGGTAATCATAACAACCATAGTATAGCAATTGTTATAGCTGGTACGTATCGTAGTCTACAGATACTGGTTACATAGATAGGGGTGAGTCGTTACTACATTTCTAGTGGGAGGGTGAAGGTAAATCGTGATCCCTTCCCTTCACCCTCAGAGTGCGCGGAAACCGTACCACCCATGGCCCCTGCCATTTTTTGGGCCACAAACAGTCCTAAACCTGTCCCCGTCGAATTGTTTGTATTGGCGTCTTCTGCGCGGCTGAATTTTTGGAACAAAATGTTGATTGTGGCTTGTGACAGCCCTATTCCAGTGTCAGTCACAGCTAAAAATATTTTCTTGCTTTTGACGTCATCACGCACCAGTACAGTGATAGTACCTTTCTTAGTGTATTTGATAGCATTGTTAATCAGGTTATGGGCAATTTGTACAGTTTTACCCACGTCAGCGTTAACAATTCCTGTGCTGGTCAGATTAGTTCGGAACAATAACACTAGTCCTTGCTTGAGCGCTGCTGGCCGGATATCATCGCAAATACGTTCCACCTCGTCACGCAGGTTAAAGTCCGCCTTTTCATATTTCATATTGCCAGACTCTATCCGTGAGATGTTGAGGTAGTCTTCGATGACGAGCGCCATCTGCCGGGCTGACGTCTCGATCCGTTCCAGGGGCTCCCGGGCTTTGGTTGGAATATCGCCAAAATTATTCTCCATCAGCAGTGAAGCATATCCTCGCATAGCAGTCAGTGGACTACGTAGTTGGTGAGATGCAATCGAAACAAATTCTGACTTTTGTTTATCAAGGGCCTGTAGTCGTAGATTTGCCTCCTCTAACTGGGAGGTTAGGAGTTGAAGTTGTACACGTTGTTTAATTTCTTTGCGAACACTTCTAATGAGAAAGAGTCCTGATATCACTACCAGAATAACTGTTATACCAGTTAAGATTTGCCCGGTTGTAGTCTGAACATAAGTAAACTGTGCTGCTGTCAGCGCTGTCAGCGCTATTACCAGAGCTGTTGGTGCAATTACGGTAACCCTAAAAGTTTTGGATTGGACGATTAAAATACCCATGAACAACATAAATACAGGCATCCCAAACATCCCATAAAGCTCAAGTGACGAATCATTCAAAATACCCGGTTCAGCTAAATAAGCGGCGAGAAAAACAATAAAAAAGAAACTGAACAGAAATAATGAGACTCCTGAACTCATCAAAACTATCTCCCCTCTTTTTTGGGTGTTGGTTTCTAAAATGTAGTGCTTTATCGCGAGGATGACAATCCACACAATTGCTAACAATCCTAATCCTGTGTAGTAAATTACGTAAGGTAAACCTTCGTACTTAAATGCGTCACAATCAGCTACATCAAAACCACTTAGGTTTGCGATACTTGGTGCAAATATTAACACTGGCACTAGTAGCACCAAATAGGCCAACTTTGTGGGTAATCCGACATCTTTTTTTGTTAAAAATACCGTAACTAAGTAAATGCATAGTATTGATAATAGTCCTTGCAATATACCTAGGATAGACCATGAAAATAGCAATGTGTCACTATTAATGTTGGTCCAAGTGATAAGATTTAAACCTGCCCAGATTGCAAAGCATATTGTTATATAAAATAGTAGCCTGTTGAGCAATTGCTGAGGAGCACTAAAGAAAACAAAGAAGCCTATTAACAAAGCTAGGAGGGACACCGGTAGGTGTGAGTAGTAGAGCAAGCCTGGTACATCGTTGCCAAAAAATAAGTACGTAGGTTGTTCGAAATAGTAGCAAATCATAGCCTCTCTGCATTAATTATGTCGCAGGATTCTTCTCCGTCGACGCTGGGATCACAGTAGTGTATAGAACAGATTGCAACATCTTCTTGACATTTATATGCAGCGTCGCACTCGGAAAGATCGAGATCACATTTTTTTGCTATTTCGTATGCCTGGCGTTCGATTACTGAGTAATAAAAACAGCTATCATCATTATTTAAATCTTCACACCACACATAACATGAATGTGTTATAGGATCACAGTGGCCCTCATAGGCAATTAGGTAGTCTTGTAATACAAAAAACCTGAAGTAACTCGCTGCTATTACGAGCATTAGTGTTGGAATAAGCACCAAGCTTAGAATATGTTTAGATATAAATTTATACACGAAAGTAATATTTATAGTATACAGCTTTTTACGAAATTTACTTTCGTGTAAACAGCTTATTTATTTTTTTCTGTAGGTAGTGCTGGAAATAGCCATCATACTTCTTTTGTAGCTTGAGATTCTTCCAATCATTTTCACCAATTTTGCCTCTACACGCTTTCTTTCCACAAACACAGTCGAATTCAAAGTAGCTGTTACTAGCCTTGTTGGTATGCATAATCATGCCGTAATCGTAAACAATTTCGTCGCCTTTTTTTATTTTCTTCATCGCAACCATAAAAACTTGACCGTCGAATCCGGTATTTGGTTCGCAGCTGTGATTCACATAATGTTGGGGCATTTTTGGTAAATCTGAAGCCTTTCTTGGTCCAATAGAGAAATTTTCAGATAGTTCAATTGGTTTGTCTGAAACAATCCCAGTTAATTTATTTTCAGCCTCTATGTCGAGTATGTACCCACCCATAACAAAAAGAATACTATCTTTTTTGATGTCTTTTTTTGCAAAAACGGCATTTCCGTCTCCGGAAATTTTAATGTATTCTTTCTGCCCGTCAACACTTTTAGCGAGATTAGCCTTGCCGTATTTCTTTGTGAGTTTAATCGTCAGGTCTGGATGCATCCAAGAGAACATTTGTGGGGTTTTAGTATTCTTCATAACTGCATTGTAGCAGACGGATTATTTAAAATTAGTTCTCTCTTGAACAAAGTCATACACATTGTTTGGATATGAGTTCCAGTTTCTGGTTTGTTCTAAATCTGATGATATATGCTCTACAATTAGAGGGCGGACTCCAATTTCTTTCTCAATAGCGTCGAATGCTGGCTTTACAACCTCTGAAACAAATTTAGATTCGTTTGGCACATACGATTCAAACATAATTCCGTGCACGCATAGCAGGGCTAGCATTTTTTTATATTGCTCTTGGATATCATTCCTGTTGTTTCGATCTATCCACTGTGATTCGTCTATAATTTCCGGTAAATCTGGGTATACAGACTTGAACAGGTTGTGGTGGAAGTTCGATAAGGTTTCACCGGATTTTGTCAAGATCTCATCCATAGGTTTCCCTTGGTTAGTTGAGAAATCGACAATTGTTACATTCTCGATAATCTCATCACCCCTTCTGGAAAATCCACTAACTACTGGTAGCTTAGCAAGAGAAATTTTCAGTTCATTGTTGGCCACAAATATTCCTTTTATATCTTCCCCGATAACAAGAGCAAGATTGTGAAGTTTTGTAATTTCTATCACTTGTTCAGTTTCAAAGTTTGGCGTTGCGAGATGTCTTGAAAAATAAAAAATTGGCCTACTTCGCGAAAAGTGTTCCGGTATGTCATTTTGAAGATAGTCAGCTACTTTTTTAGCAAGATCTGGGTTCTTACGTCTGTTTTCAATTTCGGCCACGGCCTCATCAATTGAAGGACAAAATAGCCCAGATATAATTTTGTCTGTATTGTAAGTGTAGTCATCAATCATGTAGTCGCAATTTTTGTGGTTAGTTCCACCGATCACAGGGGGTGGTTGTGTCTTGTGAAAAGTAACACAAAAATTCATAATGTAAATACCGGTACACTGCTTGAATTTATAGATAATTGTGTTATAGTCATTTTAGATCGTAACGCAACTTGGGAGGTCGGCAAATGCTGCTTGGATCATTTATCTGGGCGCAACTTGCGTCCTTTCTATATGCTTGTACAAATCAAATCGACAAGCACATTCTCGAAAAACACTTAGATAAGTATGGACCTGGGACTCTAATCCTTTATTCCACACTCTTAACGAGCATCGTTCTTGTGGTCCTTATAATTTCGAGCCCAATCACTGGACTTGAATTTTGGAGCGACTTTTCAGCGATTGTAAATCTGCCAGAAGCCTTGGCACAATATGTGCTCAACGCTCAACCATTGAGTGATGAAGACATCAACATTTCCATTTTGGTAATTGTTGCTGTACTCAACGTCTTGGTTTTGGGGTGTTATCTATATGCCATGGCACGCGAAGAGGCGGTTGTTGTAATTATCTTCTACCAACTTGTTCCAGTATTTACGGGAATAGGCGGGTGGTTCGTCCTAGGCGAGGCTATCTCATCTCTACAATTGATTGCCATGATCCTTATTCTTTTGGGTACCGGTTATGTTTCATTCAGAGAGGATGATGACGGTAATCGAATTATAAGTTGGGGTACTATAAGTTTAATGGTGCCGGCGTCAATTTTTTGGGCAGCTGAGACAGTGTTGTTCAAAAAGGTAGCGCTTGAAGAAAGCTTGGTACGTTCCATTTTCTTTGAGGGAGTGGTAATGGTTATGCTTGGATTTCTCATTCTTGTGTTCATCCCCCAGTACCGCAGAGCGTTCTGGGAATCACGCAAGTTAGGGGTCAAGTTGTTGAGTTTGAATGTGCTTAACGAAAGCTTATACAACGTAGCCAACGTCGCTATTGGCTACGCGGCACTAATCTCGACTGCGGCGTTTGTTATGACAACTAACACCTATCAAGCTTTTTACGTGTTGGTGCTTAGTGTGCTTATTGAAAAGCGAATCGTATATACTCGAAAGGAGTTGGCGCAATTCTCCATTGCCCTAGTTCTGACAGGGGTTGGTGCTTATATTCTGGTAGATACTGGGATTGAGTTTTAAAAATGACTGCACAGATATTCCTGTGCAGTCTTTTCTTTGTGTAATCAAAGAGCGTATATATAAAAAGCTACCAGTCAAGCTGGTAGCTTTATACTAAATGCAAGCGTCTTGGAACATAACTGGCTCTTGTAGAGTGGCCGGCCAGAAGTCTTCGACTGGTCGACTTTCAATCACCTCTAGGTGTCTATTCCGTGTTTCGTTCCACCTGAATTTAGTGCGAACATGTGCCGACAGGGTCGTGAATCCACGTCGGGATGTAAAGAGCTGAGTTTCCTTTAGAAGAAGAGGACCGATACCCCGTCTTTGGAATTGGGGATCTATTGCCTCTGAGTATGAATATGCCCCTAGTCTGGTAGGTGTAAATTGTCTATCGATGTCTTCAAGTAGTTTGCCGGCTGCTATTTCTGGAATTATAATAGCGAGACCAATCTCTAGTCGATTATATGTCAGAGTTGTTACCCAAGCCTCTGCCTCCAGTAGGCTATCTATTTCATCGTTGTCTAACCACATTTGTTGTGGAAAACATTTTTTATCCAGTGCCAAACAAAAGTCGACACATTCTGCAAACTTTTTGTCTGCAAAACATATTGTAGTTGTCATTCTTATCCCTCATTTCTTCTAACGGGAATGTATTAAAACATAGATTGGTTTAACTACATACAAAACGTCTGTTGATAGCAAAAATTACTGCGTTACAACAAAAAAAGGATTACTAGAGGTACCATTAGCCACCAAAAAAAGTAGCCTTCTGGTGCAAATAATGTCTGCAGCGGGGTGCCCGGGGTGAGAAATTCCGTTACTGGTAAGACGTGGAAACTAAACGCCATCACTAGGATACTCGCAGCACCAGCAAGCAAGAACTTTTTAAAGTAACTTTCGAATTTCTTCTCCTGGAATTCATCCGGCATTATCCGGTAGCAAAGCCAGGTCATCAAGATAGTAAACACTGCAAACAGCATCAGTTTACCAACCGATTGTGCAAGGCCACTGCCAAGATTATCTGTTAGGTAACTGGTGTGGGGAAATTCAACCAGTAACAAAAGCGCTAAATAGAGGCCAATAATAAGATTAATCATTGCTTGCCTCCCCCGGATTGTCGCCCAAACCATAAACAACATGAACACTGCCAAGAGATAAGAAATCTCAAATAAAAAAACAATAATTAATCCCCAGTCCATACTTTAATTATAACTGATTAATTGCGTACTTTGTGGCGTCCTGCACATGTTTGAATCGGTCGCCCATTAGTTTGGTGCCGCCAAACCAGCGAGTCACACAGATGACGCAGTCGTTCACTTGTTCTTTTTGCATGATGCGGAGGATCACCATCCCGGCGCCAGTCTCACCGTCGTCTGACTTGGTTTCATAAATCAGACCGTCTTGTGAAATGCGCGCAGCCCAGCTGTTGTGGGTAGCCGTAGCGTATTTTTTGTTTTGCTTCAACCGTTGCAAAAACAGCTTGATGTCTGCCCGTCCCTGCACCCGCCCCACCGACACCGAGTATCGACTCCCCCGGTCAGAGATAATCTGCTCATGTAAAACAAACTCAGTCTGAGGAATTTTCTTATCTTCAAAATCAAATCGGGGCGGTTGGGACATTGTCTGCAATAGTACTAGACTGGCGGAGTGTTGGCATGAAATAGTCGGGCGAGCATATCGGCGATACGCGCGTGTCGAACTCCCTCGTGCATGCGATAACATTCGCTGTAGTTCTCAGCGCGTAAGTGATTCAAGCGTTTACATTTAGTCAGCGGTAAAGTACACCGGCTATACCACAACGGGCGTTTGGTTTGTTTGCTCAGGGAGCGAACGCGAGTCGAGCAAGTAACCGAAAAGACCGTCACACTATTTCTCACCAAGTTACACGGCTCAGGTTATATTCCTTCCCCTTGCAACTCCTCTACCAGCTTCCTGGCTTTCGCAGACAACTTCTTTGGAGTTTCGACACTCACTTTGACCATAAAGTCGCCACGACCCCGGTCACTCGGGACACCTTTTTCTTTGATGCGGATGAGTTCGTGGTGGGTGACACCGGCTGGGATGCGGATGTCTACTGCTCCATCAAGGGTCTGCACGCTGTACATGGCGCCAAGCAGGGCGTCAGTGAGCTTGATTGGTAGTGTGCTCGATAGTGTTGTGCCATCACGCTTGATAGTTTTGTGTGGTTCAGCGTGGATTTTGATGTATAGGTCACCTGACTGCCCACCTGGCACCGCTTCCCCGCGACTGGTCATGCGGATGACTTCCCCGTTCTGAATCCCGGCTGGGATTTTGATACCGATTTCTTCTTCGGCTTTGGCTACACCAGCACCAGCACAGGTACCACAACGTTCCTTAGGTACTTTACCAGTACCGTTACAAGTGTTGCATTCGCGCACCGTATCCACTGGTCCCATGAAGCTTTGCCGTTGTTCACGGACGCGGCCTTGGCCATTACAGGTTGTACAGTTCTCAAGCGCGGTGCCTGGTTTGGCACCGTCACCCTTACAGGTTGTACAGGTGTTGTTTTTGGTTAGGAGTACCTTGCGCGTGACTCCAAACACCGCATCTTCAAACTTGAGGTTGATGTCAATCGAGATGTCTCGACCACGTTTAGCTTGTTGTCGACCACCACCACCAAATCCAAACTGAGAAAAGATATCATTCATATCGAACTCTACCCCACCCTGCTGGAACCCAGAGAAATCAAATCCACCGCCACCACCTTGCCCGCCACCAGCACCGTTGAACGACTGACCGTAGGTATCGTACTCAGCTTTTTTCTTGTCGTCATTAAGTACCGCGTAGGCCTCGGTGACCTCTTTGTATTTTTCTTCGTTACCAGTTTTTTTGTCGGGGTGGTGCTCAGCCGCTTTTTTACGAAAGGCCTTTTTTACCTCGTCTTTACTAGCGCCTTTTTTAAGTCCCAAGATTTCGTAGTAGTCTTTCATATGTGTAGCAATGGTACGCGTTCAATGTTGGTTTTGCAAGAGTTCAGTTGGGTTCTGGTTCCATGAGTGGCGGTAACGTTGGTTTTGCAATAGTCTGGCGAGGTTTTCATGATTACACTCTAATCATTCTTCCTGAGTGTACATCCTAATCACTCGCTGAGATGGCTTTCCTGTTTTATGGTCTAGTAGTACTTTTATCAGTCAGCCGTAATGATTGTCAGCCTCACCGCAACGGTTATTTAGTGTGTGCATCAAGCGGCGTCAGGAGTCGAGTGTGCCGCCGAAAAGATTGTCACACTGTTACTCATCCTCACCAACTATTTTTTATCTTCAGTCTCATCCTTATCTTCCTTCACCTCTTCTGCTTCATGAACTTTGGGTTCGTCGGACTTACTTTCATCAGTTTTGGCACCATCAGCTGCACCAGCCTGAGCTGCCTCGGCGGCTTTCTGCATGATCTCACCGATTTTCTGGAGTGATTCCGATAGGGCTTCGATCGCTGTGGTGATCATTGCTTTGTCCTCACCACTTTTCGCTTCGTTTACCGCTTTGATTTTAGTTTCTATATCCTCTTTGGTTTCAGCTGGAATGTCGTCAGCGTGGTCTTTGACTGATTTTTCGGCAGTGTACACGAGCTGTTCAGCCAGGTTGCGCGCCTCAATCAGTTCCTTCTTTTTGGCGTCTTCACCGGCATGCTCTTCGGCTTCTGACTTCATTTTCTCGATGTCCTCCTCGGTCAGACCAGAACTAGCTTCGATTTTGATTGATTGTTCCTTGCCGGTTGATTTGTCTTTGGCCGTGACGTTGAGCACACCGTTACTATCGACGTCAAACGTGACCTCTACCTGTGGGACGCCACGGGGTGCCGGTGGGATGCCGTCTAGGACAAACTTTCCCAGGGATTTGTTGTCAGCCGCCATTGGTCGTTCGCCTTGCACGACGTGGATTTCGGTTGAGGTTTGGTTATCGGCCGCGGTTGAAAACGTTTGGGATTTCTTGGTGGGGATGTGCGTGTTTTTCTCGATCAGTTTGGTCGCCACACTGCCCATCGTCTCAATTGAAAGTGATAGTGGAATCACATCAACCAGGGTGATGTCTTGGACGTCACCTTGGAAAATCCCGGCCTGAATCGCTGCCCCGAGCGCCACTACCTCGTCTGGGTTGATGGTCCGGTTTGGTTCCTTGCCAAACAAATCCTTGACGGCTTTTTGAATCGCTGGCATCCGGGTTTGTCCTCCCACTAGGATCACTTCGTTGATGTCTTCTTTTTTGACACCAGCCGCTTCGAGCGCGCGCTTGGTGATTTCAATCGATTTGTCGATGTATTCGTGCGCTAGTTCTTCTAGTTTTGATCGGGTCAGAGTTACGTCGAAGTGGAGTGGTCCATCAGCACCCTGAGAGATAAATGGAATGTTAATGTTACTTTCGGTAGTACTCGACAGTTCCAGCTTGGCCTTTTCAGCTGCCTCGTCTAGTCGCTGCAGAGCTAGTTTGTCTTTACCGAGGTCTACTCCGTCTGACTTCTTGAATTCTGCAATCAGGTGTCGCACGACCGCTTGGTCGATATCTCGCCCACCCATGTGGGCGTTTCCGTCGGTCGCTTGGACCTCTACTACGTCGTCCCCTACTTCGAGGATAGTGACATCAAAAGTTCCACCACCAAAGTCGTACACGGCAATTTTCTCTTCTTTTTTCTTGTTGAATCCGTACGCGAGCGCTGCAGCAGTTGGTTCGTTGATGATTCGCTTGACGTCTAGTCCTGCAATCTTACCAGCGTCTTGGGTGGCTTTGCGTTGAGAGTCATTAAAGTACGCCGGTACGGTAATCACCGCTTCGGTAATTTTCTCCCCTAGTTTTGCTTCCGCGTCGGCTTTTAGTTTGCTGAGGATCATCGCAGAGACTTCTTCTGGGCGGTAGTCCTTACCGTCGAGCTCGACGATGACGCCACCGGATTCACTTTTCTTGATAGTGTACGGGACAACGTCGATGTCTTTTTGGACTACCTCGTCGGTGAAGTCATGCCCCATGAACCGCTTGATCCCGTAGATTGTGTTGGTGGGGTTGGTCACGGCTTGCCGCTTGGCAATCTGCCCCACCAGTCGTTCGTTGGCTTTACTGATTGCAACGATAGACGGCGTGGTTCGCGCACCCTCACTGTTTTCGATGATGACTGGTTCACCAGCTTCAATCACTGCGATTGCTGAGTTGGTGGTTCCAAGGTCGATTCCTAATATTTTTGCCATATGATAGTTTTTAGTGGTTAGCTAGTAGTCTTTAGTCTTCTGATTCTTGCAATGTTCCGGTAGTTACGCGGGCTGGTCTGATCAATTCTGTCTTGCTGCCAATGGTCATCTCATAGCCTTGCTGCATAACTAGTACTACGGTATCTACCAGATTTTCTGACACGGGGGTTGTGCCGATGGCCTCGTGCTTGGCGGGGTCGAACACTTCTCCGGTTGGGTCGACGGCTGTCACGCCGTTATCGCGGAGGATCTGCATTAGTTGCGCGTTGATCCCTTCGACGCCTTTACGCCAGATGGGGTCTGCTTTCTCCCATACTTCCCTATTAGCCATTGCCATATGGAAGCTATCGGCCAGGGGTAGCAGTGCTTCCATGTGTCTGATGGTCTTGCGCTCGATGGTGCGCTTGGTGTCTTCCTCTAGTCTGCGACGAGCATTAAGGAAGTCAGCGCGCACGCTAGCCAGCTCCTCGAGAGCCGAACGTTTGCCTTCATCGGCCGTCTTTAATTTGTCTCGTAATTTTTTAAGTTTTCCAGCTTCAGCTTCTTCAATGTCTTCAATATCCGGTTCAGTCGTATCTGTCAGTTCGTCAGTGATGTCCTCGTATTCTTCGTTGTTGTCATTATCATTATTCACCATACGACATGCATTATAAAGCTAAACGAGATTGCTGTAAAGAAGTGTGGTTTTGTGAGCTGTTAAATGTCCAGCGGCGGATACAAATTTTACAGTGAGACAAAACAAAAGCCACCGTACATGGTGGCTCTGCTGGACGCCTGTCACTAGACTGACGTTCTTCCCTTCTATCGTCTCGTACCCCAGGGCACCCTCTCTGCTTTCAGCATTCACCTTGTAAACATCGGCGATTCCTAGCTCTCGCTAGGACCGGTCTAAACGGAGAAAGCCACCAATGTTTGGTGGCTTCGATGGACGCCTGTCACAATGTGACGTTCTTCCCTCCTATCGTCTCGTAAACATCGACGATTCCTAGCTCTCGCTAGGATTGGAGTAAACGCTAAAGAGAGTCAGGGTGACTCTCTTTTTCTTCAGCATAGTTTGATACTCGGTTCCCACCTTCGCCTGCTTCCGCTTCGCTTCATATCGGCGATCCCTTCGGGACCGGAGTAAACAAAAACCACCAGAGATTGGTGGCTTTGTTGGACGACCCAGAACGTAATAATATTTGTTCCCTCCTATCGTCTCGTAAACATCGACGATTCCTAGCTCTCGCTAGGACCGGTCTAAACGGTAGATTTCTACCGTTTAGACCAAGCTGCTCGTTTTCGAGCCTTCCGTAGTCCCGGCTTCTTTCGTTCTACTGACCGTGGATCTCGTTTGAGGAATCCAAGGGCCTTGAGTACTCCTCGTCGTTCTATCTTTTCCTTCACTAGTGACCGAGCAATCCCGAGTCGGATAGCTTCGGCTTGTGAAGACGTACCGCCACCGTGTACCTTGGCGGTGATGGTGTAGTTCTCAATACCAGCGTCAGCTGTCTCAAGGACAGACATGATGTCTTTCTGGTGCGCTAAAACTGGGAAATAGGCTTCGATTGCCTTGTCGTTGACGACTACGGTGGTTTTGTCAGCTGGCGTAAGCCGCACCCGAGCAGACGCAGTCTTTCGCCGTCCGATGCCTTCGATGTAGGTTGCAATAGCCATATTACTCAGTAATTATTAATTGTTTTAAAAGTCGCTTCTTGTGTTTGTTTTGTGGAAGCATGCCGCCGATTGTTCGGTGCATTACCTCAGCAATCCCTCGGCGCACGCGCAGGTGCTCCAAAGTTTCTGTTTTGCGCCCACCTGGCCACCCAGAGAAAGACTGATAGATTTCCGCCTTTTTCTTTTCTGGGATGTCCAGTTTACCAGCGTTGGTGATGGTAACTACGACGTCTGACATTTCGTGTTTAGCAAAATCAGCGCGGTTTTTACCCATCAATATAGTGGCAGCTTCTGTAGCTACTCTCCCCATTCGCTTGTCAGCAGCGTCAATAGTGTAGGTGTCTCCTGTGGCTTTTTTAAATGATTCGATTTTTTTAGTCATAGGCAGAAGTTAGGCGACAAACTCGATTACTGCTTCTGGCCGACCACCAGTTTGACCTAGTTTGATCACTCGAGTGTAGCCTCCGTTGCGGTCAGCAAATTTGGGAGCGATTTCGCCAAACAGTTTTTGGATAGTGATGTCTTGCGGTTCACCCAGCTTGCTCGCCACCAGGCGACGTGATGCCACACTGTCTGTTTTGGCATGTGTAACTAGTTTCTCGATTCGAGGTTGGATCTCTTTGGCTTTGGCCAGAGAGGTGGTGATTTGACCGTCCCGGATAAGTGAGACTGACAGACCACGTAACAGAGCCGTTCGCTGTGAGCGAGATCGTCCTAGGGTTCGGTTTTTATTAGCGTGCTTCATAATAATTATACTTCAAGAGTGAGGTTCATCTGGCCAAGGAGAGTTTCTACTTCGGCTACTCCTTTTGGTCCGATGCCGTCGAGCGCTAGGATATCATCTTTTTTCTTTCTGACAAGACCTCCGATGGTTCGGATGCTAGCGTCCTCGAGTGCTTGTAAGGTGCGAGCGGATAAATCTAGTGTCTCAATTCGCGTTTTGAGTACTTCTGGATCTGGCTCATTTTTTGTATCTTCAGCTGCTGTTGGTGCTTCGGGAGTTTTTACTTCCTTTTGATCCTGGAAACCGATAATTGATTTCAGTTGGTGGATCATGACTTCGATAGACTTCTCAAGCGCTTCTCGGGCAGAGTACGTGCCGTCAGTCTCGATTACTAAACGCAAACGGTTGTAATCGGTTCGGTCACCGACACGCATGTTTTCTACCTCGTAGTTAGCGCGTCTGATTGGTGTAAACACGGCATCAAGCGCAATCGTGCCGATTTCGACTTTGTTTTTTTGGTGGACTTCACGAGGTACGTAGCCGAGACCATTTTCTACCGTAATTTCGATGTTCAGTTTTGCAGTTTTGTTGGTGATTTCGGCAATGTGTTGCTCTGGGTTGAGAATCTCAACTTGAGATGGCGTGACAATGTCTTTTGCTGTCACAATACCAGCGCCGGAAGTTTTGAGGGTCACTGTCATTGGCTCGTCTCCGTGGAGCTGTAGCCGTACTCGTCTTAGGTTGAGCAGGATAGTAAGAACGTCTTCCTTAACTCCTGACAGAGTTGAGAATTCGTGCTCAACGCCATCGATTTTGACCTGCGTGATAGCGGCTCCTGGCAGAGACGATAGGATGATGCGACGAAGGGAGTTACCAAGCGTATGTCCGTACCCAGGGTACAGACCATCGATTTCAAAAACTCCTTTGAAATCTTCTTCGCTAACCACTCGTGGCTTTGATGGTAGTGTGACGTTTGTTTCCAACATAATGCAATTACTTATTTTACTAATTACTACTATTTCTATCGACTGTAGTATTCCATCACCTGCTCTGGATCAAAGAGCGTCTCGACCGGATTATATACCGGGGCAGTTTTCATTTCTCCTTCCATCTTCTTGATATCAAACGTCACCCAAGCTGGCACAGATGCCGCTTCGTATGATTCGTCTAGTCCAATAAATAGAACACTTTGTCGACTACCCTCTCGGACACTGATGATGTCGCCTGGTTTTACTTTGTGCGAAGGGATAGTCATCTTCTTTCCGTTGACACAGAAATGACCGTGTGATGCCATCTGACGTGACATCTGTCGGGTTTTGGCTAGTCCCATACGATAGATGATGTTGTCTAGGCGCGACTCTAGTCGGTCCATGAGGAGTGCTACTGGTTGGTTACTTTTTTCAACCGCCTCATTTACGTACTTGCGGAGCTGCTTCTCAGAAATACCGTAGGTAAATCGCATTTTTTGCTTTTCGATGAGCTGACGTTTGTAGTCAGACATTTGCCCTGGCCTTCGTCCACGACGTTGGTTCCCGAGTGATCGTTGTAAAGACTGTTCAAACTTTGCAGTTTTAGTCTTTTCAAAGATCGGAGCACCGAGTCGTTTGGCAATTTTGTATTTTGGTCCAATGATCATATATTACAAATTATACGCGTCGTGCCTTAGGAGGGCGCGGGCCATTAAATGGTACGGGAGTTTTATCAGTGATCTTGCTGATACTGATACCTTGACCAGAGAAAGCACGCAAGGCTGACTCTCGTCCGGCACCAACTCCGCGGACAACTACTTCTGCGTCTTTCATGCCCATCTGCCCGGCTTTTTCACCGATGATCTCACCGACTTTAGCTGCTGCAAATGGTGTACTCTTACGTGCACCTTTGAATCCTAGCGCGCCAGAGGATGCTGACATCACGGCGTTACCTTTAGCATCACACAACGTGAGTAGTGTGTTGTTAAAAGTGGCGAGGATGTTTAGTGTACCACTTGGAAGCTTTCGCTTAGGGATACGATTTAACGCTCGGGAGGTTCCCGCTACGTCTGATCCACCAGATTTTTTTACTGTTCGTTTCTTACCCATAGGTTCATGTACGAAATTAATAATAGAGAGACGACCTACGTCTTCTCAAGTTTACGACGACCACTACCCATAGTCTTTTTAGCTCCCTTGAGCGTGCGGGCGTTAGTCTTGGTGTTTTGTCCTCGAGCTGGAAGCCCTTTGGCATGCCGTGAGCCACGATACGATTTGATGTCTTTTAATCGCTTGATGTTTCCAGCGACAGTTCGCTTGAGTTCACCTTCGATGGTAAAAGATTCAATTTTTTCGCGGATGGCGTTTTCTTGATCTGTGGTCAGATCGGTAGCCTTCTTGGTGTGCTCAACGTTGAGCTCAGTCAAGATAGTTTTTGCCCGAGTAAACCCTATACCATATACTGCTGTAAGCGCATACGATAAGTGTTTTTCGTCAGGAATAGTTATACCAGAAATTCGCATATGATAATTGATTAGCCTTGACGCTGTTTGTGTCGGGGATTTTTACAGGTAACTCGAACTACGCCAGAGCGTTTTACTACCTGACAATCCTTACACATTGGTTTTACTGATGATTGTACTTTCATAATGTTTAGTTACGCTTAGTGATGCGTGCCTTGCCTCCATATGGATCGATAACTAGACCTACCTTGTCACCCACGAGAACGCGGATACGAAAGCGGCGCATGCGACCAGAGAGATACGCTAGCACTGGCTCAGGCTCTCCTTCTACGACAACTCGAAAATGCGTGTTCGGTAACGCTTCCTCTACAATGCCGTATACGAGCTCCTCAGCTTCGGTGTTAGTATCTTGATCCATTTGAACTGGCTGAGTGTACCAGACGATGATATATGCGTCAACAAAAGCTGTGCGGACAACTAATTGGTGGCATCGATGACTTCAATGATTTGAATCGCCTCTACACTCTCAGGAAAGGTTCTTTTCCAAAATGGTGTGACTTGGACGCGCGCTCGGTCGATACCTGGGTAGGCGGTGATGGCGTTTGCTATGGCAGTTTTAGGTAGACCAGCCAGGTCAGCTTTGAGTTTTTCGGCGTCGTACTCCCAGATCAGTCGTGGCTTTCCAGTCAGGCTAAAGGTTAAGGATTCAATATTAGCAAGCACGCTGTTGCTGGTGGTAGCTGAGCTGTAGTTAAATATCAGCTGGCTAGGATCGTCGACGCGGACAGGTCCACCTGAGTACGTGGCGACGGTTTCTTGTGCAATAAAAGTCCCAAAATCACCCGCCGTGAATAATGGTACCTGCAGGATGGCTTGCTCCCGGATGGTGACGCGATCTTGGTCATACTCGATAGCTGGTAGTTGGTTGTAGGTGATAGCTACCGCTCCAGGGAACGCAATCATACCGGCTGGTTTGTTAGCAGCTATTTTCTCCAGGAGTGCATTGCGCAGTTCAATCTGGATTGCTTGTCTGGCAGTGTTTAGCTCCCCATCGTCAATTTGGAACTGTGGACCATCAAACCCTCCAGCAATCGCCGCTAGGTTTCGAGCCTTGATGGCGTTAAATAAATCGGTGAACCCACCCTCCTGAAAGCCGGGGATGTCAAACGTTGTGCCAGCTGAGAGATTGTATTGTTCACCAACATCATCAGCAAATACTTCGGCTTGGATTGTGCCATCGTTGCCATTGATAGCCCCAGGTACAACAACTGATTCTTGAATCCGGTAGACCAGTCCATTAGGACTGCGGAATCGGGTGTTTTTGATTAAGCGCTCCGCCCCGGGGGTGCTTTTACTGATTTCAAGAACACCAGTGGCCTGTTCTTCGACGTCAATCGAACCACTCGCCTGCACCTGACTCTCACGGGTTTCTTCGAGGGTCATGATTTCGTAACTGAGGGCACCATCGGTTGGAGTTGGAAACGCGGTGAACTCAGCGTTAATGTTGGGGTCTCTGAATTCTGGATAGATAGTTAGTTCGGTTTTACCAAGCAAACCGCTGAGCAAAGTCGCTGCACCAACAATTACGACAAAGAAAGTAATGGCTAGAGTTAATCGATTGCGATCTTTTTTGGTGCCGTCTGTAATAACAATTCGTGGATCATTATTAAGCGGACGAGACATTAGTCGTTGACGCGTGGGGACTGTTTCTGAGTCTGTTGATCCTCCTCCCGTGGATCGTGGTTTTTGTATAACTGGTCGCTTGGGGCGGACTTCACCAGCTGGGCGGATATCTTGTAGGTTCCATTTTTGCGACATATAGATATAGTATAGCTTTTATAAGTAAAGAAAATAAGTCCTCGACGGTTTTGTGTGGAAAAAGCTTTTTGCGACCAGTAGAGCAGTATCAGTTGAAACACTTAATGTGCCGTCATACTTAAGTTTGCTTGGGGTCAGTGGCGTTACTAGGACATTCCCCTTGCTAGCTGCTTTACCAGCTCTCTCCACCATCGGAGCAAAGAAGTCAGCCAGACCAGCATCGGCTTGGAGGTAGATGTGTTTTGGGATAGTGAGGCGGTCGCCAGTTTCTTTGAATAACAAAATCAGTTGGTCTTGGTAGGCCGCCAATGCTGCTGCGATGTCGTCATGTAGATTTTCTTGTTGATGGAGAGTTCTGATGCTGGTAAACGCCTCATGCATAGTTACTTCGGTTGCAGCACTTACTTCCCGGGCGAGCGACGCGCGTCCAAACGCTATATGAGTGCTGTATTGTAAAGTATTCTGTCTAACGATTCCTAATTCAGTGGCTTCATTAGTCACATCAACTAGACAATAGTCATCACTAGTTGCTTGGATTGCATCGGTAACATAATAGTTAGCCAGCATAAACGATGTGATTTCAAGCGGTACTTCAGCAAAAAGTTTTTCTTGGAGTTTTGTTAGACTGACAACTATCTCTTTTCGGATGAACGTGCTGACGTGCGTAACACACAGCTGGGTTGCTTGCTGTTTGTTTGGCGTAGTGATGCGGTAGCCGTTGGCATGAGCGTCGAGAATGGTTCGGCTTGTTTCTTGTACACCCAAGCTCGTTAATGAATGCTCTGCACTAAACTCAGCGATTGCTTGATCAGCGGCGGTTTTGGCTAAGTTCTCTAGTAAATCCTTAGTAATTACAAATGGCTCGTCGTTACTAAACGTCACTGTTCTGGCTACGGTGTAGGACCATGGTGCCGCCACAGTAGCCTGGATGGTGGTAATTCGAGCTGACGCGTCATGTGTCAACAGCGCTGGCCTGCCCTCCGACTCAAAGATCAACAGCGCGTTCATGATGGCAGTGATGACCGCCTTGCTGCTCTCAGTAATTGAATCGGTGACTTTGAGCGGTGTGTGCTCACGGTGCGACCAAACAAAATCTACCTTACTGTCACCCGCAACCACCGCCAATCCAATACTGCCTGACCCAACGTCAACCAAAAGAGTATAGCCGCTAGCAGCGCCGCGAGAAAACAACATATATCAACAGTATAGCAAGAACAATGACGGCCGGGGGTGATTGTTGTTCCAATGTGGGGATGTTTATTCGAGCACGGCCTTGATGCGGCGTATTCCGGCTGCCGAGGATTCTTCTTTGGTAATTTTAAAGGTGAGGTCACTGAACTCGGTGAAGTTTTGCAGGTGAGGACCACCGCATAGTTCTCGGGAGTAGATAGTCCCGCCGTTTCCGGTCATGCTGTAGACCTTGACCTCATCTGGATACCTGTCCCAGAAACTAGCCTCGATGGTCTCGTCTGCTTGCGCGGCGTCTTTACTTATCATGTCAGTTGTCACAACTCCACCGGCTTTGATCGCCTCATTAACCCAGTTTTCAATCTGGTCGAGCCTATCTCGTTCCACTTTCTCTGTGTGAGTGAAATCAAAGCGCATCCGTTCGCTCGTGATGTTGCTACCAGCTTGGTGAACGTGGTCTCCCAGGTGGTGACGCAGCGCCGAGAGAAGCAAGTGGGTCGCAGTGTGGTATTGCACCACAACCTCTGAACTATCAGCCAACCCACCTTTGAATTTATGCTCAGCGCCGGCGCGTGATAGTGCCCGGTGCCCTTCCATTAGTTTTTGGAATCCATTAAGGTCTACCACTAGACCCTTCTCAGTTGCGATCTCTTGCGTTAATTCGATTGGGAATCCGTACGTTGTAAATAGATCAAAAGCATTTTGGGCACCGATTGATTTGATTCCATGGGCAGTTGATTTGTCAATGACTTTTTTTCCGTCAACCATTTTGGTGTCGACGTGCACTTGGAGGGATATTTTATTGAATTGTTTGAGGCCGTTTTCGAGGGTTTTGCGGAATTGAGCTTCTTCGGTACTGATGGCCGCAATGATCTCGGCTTCTCTGTCGGCCAGGTTGGTGTAGTGGGATTGGTACGACATAATCACACTTTTGGCCAGATTAGCAAATTCGCCAGCTGGGACCTCAAGGAGATCAGCAAACCGCACCGCTCGACGCAGTAACCGTCGTACAAAGTAGCCTTGATCAGTGTTGCCTGGCTGTACACCATCTCCAATCATAAACACAGCCCCCCTTATGTGATCGGTAATTACTCTAAAAGCCTCAAGATTCTCATCGTATTGCTTCCCCGATAGCCTGGCAATTTGCTCGATCACCGTCCAGAGTAGGTCAACTTTGTATACGTCGGGTGAGTTGATACTGGCTGCGGCGATGCGCTCTAGTCCCCCGCCGAAATCAATGTTTTTGGCCGGCAGTGGCTCAAACCCGCTTTCGGTTTTGATGTACTCCATAAACACGTTGTTGCCAATCTCCATAAATCGCCCGCAGTCGCACGCCGGATGGCAATGTTCGCCAAACTTTGTGTCATGCGGAGTACCAAAGTCATAAAACATCTCACTGTCTCCACCACCGATCTCACCTAAAGGCATGTTTTCTGGTTTGCCAACCCGACTCCACCAGTTTTCGGCAGCATCGTAGTAAAAAATCCGTTCACCAGGTTTGATGCCGTGTTTACTCGCGTCTGCAGCGGAGCCTAGTTCAACTGCTTCATGGCTCAATCCTCGAGCTCGCAGGATTGATTGCCAGATTTCAACGGCCTCGGTGTCTTTGGGTACACCAGTGGCTTCGTCACCGATAAACGCGGTGATGTAGAATTTTTCTGGGTCGAGACCAATCTCATCGAGGTAAAAACTAGCAATCCACTCTATCTGCTCAGCTTTAAAATAATCCCCCAGTGACCAGTTGCCGAGCATTTCAAAAAACGTCGTGTGGCTGGTGTCACCGACTTCCTCGATATCCGCTGCCCGGAAGCACTTTTGACTGTTCACGATCCGAGTACCTTTGGGGTGAGTTTCTCCCATCAAATAGGGCACCAGTGGTTGCATACCGCTACCGGTAAACAAGGTGGTAGGATCATTTTCTGGCACGAGCGCACTAGAGGGAACCGCCGCGTGGCCATTTCTTTCCATAAATGCTAAATATTTGCTTCGGATTTCGTTTCCAGTCATGCCCGAGATTGTACTATAGCTGTACCAAAAAAGCAGCCTATAGGCGGCTTTTTTGTTTAGAGCGCTCCACCCAACATGGCAGCGCATTCCGCTCCCGTGCATGCGATCATGGTGCCAAAGCCTCCTAGTCCGATAATTTCTAAAACGTAACCCGAGAAAATCAGAAACAGCGCCAGAATGGTAATGACAGTTTCTCGCCGAAAGGCTCTGATTACCTGCTCGTCAATCGTGCGTTCGGTTGCCATAGTCACATGAACCCAGATGATGGCCAGCCCGAGCATCCCTTTACCAATAACACTTAACGTCATTCCTAAAAATAGCATGCTCATAGTGGATGGATTATAGCACTCTTACTGAGTAAGTTTTTGGAGCAGTTTGATTTCTTGTTCCATTTTGATCAGACCATACTCAAACGTCTCAACTTTCTTGGTATTAATCCCAATTGACTTGAAGATGTTGGCGACGTTATCACTCCCACCAGCGGTGAGAAATTGGTCGATTTTTACAGCGTAACTGTTTTCGGCCGCAAACTTCTCGGCCATGATACTGCTCATGAGGATGCCAAACACGTATGTGTAGACGTAGAAATTATAACGAAAATGACCAACGTAGATATACGAGTTGCCATCTAGTTCGGTAACATTCACGCCAGGTCCGCAATACGACTTGAGGTGTTTTTGCATCATCGTGTTGAGGTCAGTTTTGGTGACAGCTCCCTGTTCTCGTACGCTCAGGTGCATCTCAAGCTCAAAATTATGAAAGGCTATTTGCCGCTGAATGGTGGCAATATCACCGATAAGTTTGTTGTGGAGTAGGGTTGCTTGCTGGTCAGGGGTTGATTGTGCGAGCACAGCATCAAAAAGCAATCCTTCAAACAAGGTACTCGCCGTCTCAGCTGTTGTGAGTGAGTAACTGTCGTAGTGTACTGGCTGGATTTTTGATCGCTCAGAGTGGATAGCGTGTCCCATTTCATGTGCGTAGGTTTCCAGTGAGTTGATTGTGTTGGTATGATTGAGAAATACTTGGGTTGGTTGGTTGGTACCAGCCGACATAAATGCGCCACCGCCCTTACCTTTTTTGGGGTAGACATCGATCTGCCCGTTAGTGAGGATTTTGTCAAAAATCTCACCGTACTGGGGGTCAACCCCGTAGAACACATCACGACAGATCTCGGTTGATTGGGCGAAGTCAATGATTGCTGGCGAACCTAGTACCGCATTGCGTTGGCCGTACTCCATCTGTTTCAAACCATGCAACTTGGCTTTGTGTTGATAGAATTTTTTACTGAGGTTAAAACCCTTGGTGCTGACCGCCGTAATGAGAGCTTCGACACTTTTTTCGTCGTCTTCTTTGTCTATAACTGAGGCGCTGTAGGGCTTTTTATAGCCCCGGAGTTCATCGCTGATTTTTACTCGTGTACAAATGGCAGTCAGTTCATGTTCAACCACCTCATCCAGGGTTGCGACGACTTTCATAGTTGCTTCCCAGAACGTTTGTTGCTCTTGAAACGGTAGAGTGGTGATTGTGTTGAGGGCTTCGTTAACTGGAATTTCTTTTCCTTTGTAGGGTACACTTTTGTTACTGATCATTTTCTCAGTCGCATCAACCCACATGCTGTATGAACAATTGCCTAGTAACCGGATGATTTTTTCTTCTGGTTCGGTCAATTGGTACTTAGCATTTTCAAACACCCCTTTTAGATAATAAGTAAAGTCAGTCAGTTCAGGTGCGTTCAGTAGCCGCCGTTGGTTTTCCTTGTTAGTTTTTGCCAGTTCAAGCCCGAAAAATAAGAGACTGTTTCCAACTTTGGTGAGGCGTTGACCCAGGAGCGCTAGTCGTTTGGTTGCCACCTCGTCGTTAGCATTGAGTGCTGTCAGGAGTGACAAATAGCGGGTGGGTTTTCCGCTGATTCCATTGGCTTCGAGAGTGTTTAGTTGCAGTAGGGCAGCTTTGAGCGTCTTTGGGTTAGATGTAAAGTCAGATCCTTGGTACTTTTTTACAAAGCTTTTGTATAACTTCTCTGTGCCCACAACGTCTTTTTCAATTTGCGGGTCAGATACAGAGGTATAATACAAACCAGTCATATCCCATTTGGTGGGGATTTTTTTTGGCAATGTGGGTAGATTGTAGTTTGGGGTATAATTGAAAGCGCTACCCTTCTTTGTTGGTTTGGACATTGAGGATGAATTGTTTATAGGCGGCAAAGGTGTGGTTGAATTCGTGCACTATACCATCTTTGAGGCGGCTGTTGATAGAATTGGCGATGGTTTGATACGCGTCAAGGCGCTCATCGAGGTTTTTCCCAAAATCCTGCATAAAGCGGTTAGGGTCGTCGTGGTATTCCTCGACGATGCTGCGAAAATTGTGAGACTTGTCAGCTGCGGCAATATGCACAGCAGCCAGTGGGCCGTATTTGATTTGTTTGGCGTAGCGGAACTTAGTCTCTCGCCACGGCAGTTTTTGCTCCCGATCAAATTTAGGTTCCGTCAGGGTGGTGACAATAGTGGTGACGGTCTCACCAAAGTCAACTCGCATCTCTTCTGCTGTGTAGTCGGTATCCTCAAGGGTGTCATGTAAGAGCGCCGCGACCAACGTGTCTTCATCACTGGTATAGTCACGCAAAATCAGCATGACGGCGACCAGATGAGTAATATACGGGATTGGTACCGCCCCTTTGCGTTGATGGTCTTGGTGTAATACCGCCGCCGCCTGAATGGCTTGCTCAACTTTGAATGTATACATAGGTATTTTATAATACTACACCTTCACGCTTGAGTAATGCAGCTTTTACACCAGTGCCACCACGGTTGTAGCCACCGAGTCCCCCATCGCTGCGGATGACGCGATGACACGGCACAGTCAGATCATAGTTAGCTTTCATTACATTCGCCACTGCTCGAGCAGCGTTGGGGTTTCCCACCGCCACCGCCACAGCTTTATAGGTCATGACTGAGCCTTTGGGTATGTTGGCAACAATATTTTTAACACCGATGGTAAAGTTAGACATGAGGGTTAGATAGATTTCTTCGTCTGGTTGTGGATTTTGAGTAATTTCTTCCCGCAAGCTTCTCGGTAGGGGCAGAATTCGCATGATTCCCCAATTTCTGGGATGGTTTTTTGGTCCAGGCAGGCTTTGATCTCGCTCAGTGTCGGTTCGATCCAATCGGTCACGGCCTCTACCGGTATGACGGTAGTTTCAAACTGTAACGTATCGCCAAACTCAGGCAGAGACTTGTCAGCGTTAGCATACACCAGGTAGCCAGTGTCCTCAACGGTAAAGCCGTTTTGCTCCAGGAGCCACTTATACACCCCGAGTTGGCGAGTGTACTGCTGCTCCCAGGGACTGTCGCCGAGCTTGTCAATCCGGCTATCTTTTGAGGTGGCCTTATAATCGACGATGATGAGGTTCCCGGCGGGGTTCACCCAAATGTCGTCAACTCCCCCACTGATCATCATGCCAGTTGGCTCGTGTCGGTGCATAATAGCGACAAACGGATCGCGCCAGGTGTCCAGATCTGGATGCTGGAACGGCACGGCATCGATGCCGTACTGCTCCATGAGTGGGTGTGGAGTCTGGTCTGCGCGGTACACATCGAATTCCTTTTTGAATAGTTCATCAACGGCGATATTGAGGTTAAATGAAGGAAACCCTGGCCGCTTAGTTCCCAGCACATTGTCCACCCAGAAACAGCGCGGACACTCCTTAAAAAAATCAATTTTGGAGCGTGATAATTTCCATTTTGCACCACCATAGTTCCACTCGGCAGAACGGTTCGGGTTGTATTTGTACGTGTATCCAGCCATATAGATGTAGTATAACAGAATTTTCCTGCTACAATCGCACTATGAAACCAGCCAAGCAAGCCTGGGAAGAAGAATACGCCCGACGGAGATTGATGACTGGTACTAAACCAGCCAAGGCCTTTTTACAGTGGGTCAAGCAAGTCATCAAGGTTCGTGACTTGCGGGGTCGCGATCTGCCGCTTCATGACCTCAAAGTATTGGACCTGGGTAGTGGTGAAGGTAAAAATGCCCTCTATTTGGCGGAGCTTGGAGCAATAGTTGAGGGAATAGAAATCGCTGCTAACGCTGTGGCGACCGCTCGAGCGCGGATTGAGCAGGCTAGGGTCGGTGTTGGTTCAGTTGCTGGCTCAGTGCGTATTACGGAGGGCTCTATCGGAACTGTCTACAATTTCCCGGATGCTGTGTTTGATCTCATTATCGATGTCACCTCTTCAAACTCACTCACCGCTCCTGAGCGCTCGGTATACCTCCATGAATCAGCCCGAGTACTGAAGTCTGGTGGGCAGATGTTCGTCCGCGCCCTGTGCAAAGATGGCGATAGTAATGCCAAGCAGTTGTTGCTGGCACACGCTGGCCTGGAGCCTGATACATACCTACAACCAGACTGGGGTTTGGTTGAGCGGGTGTTTACTGAAGCAGATATTCTTGATGTGTACCAAACCCATTTTGTCATCGACAAACTCACCAAAGAAACTCATTACACTACAGTTGGTGATAGAAAGTACAAACGTAACTTCTGGTTGCTGCAGCTGCACAAGGCGTAATCTGCTATACGAAAACAGCCAAACGGCTAGGCCGTTTAGCTGTGTTTGATACTAAGTATTGACTATTGTGCGGTAAAAGTGGAGAAGATTTGGTCGACTTGCACGTCTCCAGCAGGGTTGAAGGTGTTGTCACCATCTTCAGTGAACACCACTACGGCGTACTCCTGACCAACTTGAGTTGGCCGTTGCAAAATGATGTTTTCTGGTACCAAAGCACCAGCTTCACTAAAGCGAACTACTCCAAGGATGAACCCGAGCTGTCCATTGTTGTAATCACGTACGCCAATCCAACCCTCACTTACTGGGTAGGTTGCGCGGTCAAGCACAATGCTTGCACTCGCTGGTTGATCGTTGACAATGATTGACCCATTTCCAACTGGTAGAGTTACCACTGCTGGGGTGTCTGCGTCTGTTTCGCTAGCGTCAGTTGATTCATCCGTAGCTTCTTCAGTCATTTCAGTCGCCTCATCTGTCGTTGCTTGGTCTGTCGGTGCGGTAGCTGTAGGACCTGAAAATGCCCAGACAAGCATACCACCGATAAGAAGTCCGACTACAAATGATACGAGTGTTTTTGAGCCATCTTGCTGCTGCTGTTGTTCTGCTGCTGCCATACGAAATATTTATGAATTGCGGTAATAAGTAATAACCCGAGTATACCACAGGCTTTTTTTGACAAAAGTATTGACAGTTTATGTTTTAGGCCGTGCTGTTTTGACGACAAAGATTGCGGGCTTCTTGCAGTACCGCTTCATGTTGTTGGTTCCCGAGGTGGAGTTGGTTTAACGTGTGCGGTTGGGCGACCAAATCACTACAGAGGATGATGTCGCGTTCAATCAATATCCGAGCTTGTTTAGATGATAATCCCTGCAGCACAGTAATCGGATAGATGCCGGCACGCTGAATACGGTCGTGCAGGTTGTCATGGCGGGGGTAGTCCCAGCTGAGTAGTTTGAGGCCAACACACGTACCGTATTCAAGGGCGGTGGAGGTGAACTTGGTATTGGTGATCAGCCAGAATTCTTTGATACCACAGATGTCCTCGTGGCAAATTTTAGTGTCTCGTAGGTCGAGCAGTCGGGCATACGAGTACATTGCAACCTGTAGGTCTGACTTAACGCCAGGGCGAGCGTGAAATTTAGCCTCTCCGACAAAACTATGGTCAGCTTTGTAAGCGGCGATGTCTATTTCGTGTTCGGCACACTTGCCTTGGATCATTCGACCAGTGTCAGTCGTGTAGCCGTCAAGAGCAAACAACCGCGCGATGAATTTCTCAAACGGAAACCCCGTGGGGCCGAGGTTAAAGAGCGCTCTCCTAAGTGAATACCGAGCTGCTACCGGTGAACTGCTATTGTTGAGGAGCTTGAAGGCGTTGCGATAGATTTCCTGCGTACTGATACCGTCGCGCAGAGTTGGCGTTAGCTCAGCCATGACGTGATTAACTTCTTCTGGACGAGCGCCAGAGCGACGCAGCGAGCGGCGGAGTTTCTCCAGTTTAAAGTATTCGACCGTTCCGTCGGCTTTGGTAATTTTAATGGGCATTTACTCTATGATACCACCTCCCAGGCACAATGAACCGCGATACAGTACACAGGATTGTCCAGCGGCGGGTTGTTCCATTGTGACGGTTGGCCGGAGCGTAATCGAGTCGTTCCAAACCTGCACTATGGTGGCGCTGATTGGAGTTTGGCGGTAGCGGATTTGTAATTCGACTGGTTCGTCTGCGGTGAGAGTGGTTCTCGTTACTACATTATGTAATTTAAGATTTACACTCTTTGGTAAGGTGGACAGTTCAGTCGCGACCGTTAGTTCATTAGTATTGTCGTTTTTGCCAACCACAAAATAAGGCTGGCGGTTGATGTTCTGACTGGTGATAGTAAACCCGTGACGCTGCCCAAGGGTATATACCAGTGAACCTTTGTGATCACCAATTACTACTCCGTCGACGTTCTTGACTTGCCCGGGTATGAGATCTATATAGTGTGCGAGGAATTCCGGTATATCAACGTGTCCGAGAAAGCAGATGCCCTGGCTATCTTTTTTTTGAGCAACTGGAATTCCAGCCGCTTCAGCCTCTCGCCTGATTTGTTCTTTAGGAGTATCGCCAACGGGGAACAACGTCCGGTCGAGTTGTGTTTGCGAGAGCGTCCAGAGAAAATAGGTTTGGTCTTTCCCTGCGTCGACCCCGCGGTGCAGCTCGGCACCCCGCCCCCCTGCTAGCCGCTGTGCATAGTGGCCGGTGGCAATAAAATCAGCACCCTTATCAAGAGCAAAATCCAAGAACCGTCCAAACTTAACGTATTGGTTGCACATCACGTCAGGGTTCGGTGTCCGACCTGCCCGGTACTCTTGAATAAAATAGTGCGCCACGTCATCGCGGTAGGCAGCCTCAGCATCACAGGTCAAAAACGGAATTCCCAAATGCGCCGCCACCCGCATCGCATCGAGTCGCTCCTGTTCCCAATTACAAACCATAAAGTCTGGGTGCCAGACTTTGATAAACACCCCGACCACGTTGTAGCCAGCAGCCAGCAGCCGCACGGCTGCGACCGAACTATCAACCCCACCAGAGAGGCCGACAAAAACTGTTTGGTTGGGTGTATCCATTGCCAGCAGGCTACCATTACCGCAGGTGTCTTTCAATATTAACGAGGTGTTCATCATATGTACGAGCGTAATAAAACTCGCCATCGTTCCCCGTAATGTAGTAGAAATACCCTGACGGGGTCGGGTTGATCACAGCCGCGAGCGCCATCCGACCAGGGTTCCCGATAGGGGTTGGCGGCAAACCTGGGTTACGGTAAGTGTTGTAGGGACTATCGAGCTCACGCAACTCAGCGGCGAGCTGCCCTGGTGCCAGCTCCCCGAGCGGTGCGTCGATGACGTATTCTATCGACGCATCCGCCTGGAGGGGCATGCCGATAGCCATCCGGTTGAGAAATATCCCCGCGACCAACGCTTTTGATTCCGGCGTGTTGGCTTCGCGCTCGACAATCGATGCTAGGATGAGTATCTCTGGTGTGGTTAGACTCGTGGTGCTACTGGCGAGTAATTCCGCTAAAACATCGACATGAGTGTCGAACATCAATACAATCAGTTGAGCAGTAGTAAAGTCAGCCGGCACATAGTATGTTTCGGGAAACAGTTGACCCTCCAGTCCAGCTGTTAGTTCCAGGAACTCAGCCTCGGTCACGTTCTGCAAACTCGCACTCGCACGGACGGCAAACTCTTGGATTCGCATTCCCTCAATGAACGTCAGAGTGGTCAGGTTATTACCAAACTCGCCCTCTACAAGTAGCTCTGCCACCTCAAATGCTGTTTGCGGTTCTTCAAACGTATAGGTCGCGGCTTTAATCTGGGTGGGGTCTTGCCAGTAGCGCAATATAGTAAACAGGATGAGTTCCGACCGGACGATTTGTTGCTGGGTGAGTTGCTGAGCAATCGAGAAGACACTCTCGCCTGGCTCGATAGTAATAGTCTGAGGTTGAAAATCAGCTGGTGGTTGGTATAACAGGTAAAAACTGATAAATAACAGCGCTAGTACAACCACTTTGCCACCCAGAAACCAACATAGCCACCGTAGCCAGCGACGGCGCTTGGGGATTGGTTCTGGTGTAGATAGTTCAGGTACGTCCGCTACGGGTGCAATAAGTGGTTCTGGTTCCATAGAAAATTAGATAGGTAGTTCGCCGGTAGGTAGGTTGCTGGGTGCGTTGCGGCGGGTAGATGAGATACGGCTGAGGCCAGGGGTTAGAACTGAACTGCCGGGGATGTGGTAAATGGTGGCCAGCTCTTCCACTGACATAACTTTAGGTTGGTGCACTTGGTCTTTTGGTGTGTCAGGGATTGAGTATGTGCGCATTTTATAGGCCTCCAACTCATCCATCTTCATTTTCTTTTGCTTACCACCAGAGTAATCTCTGAACATCGCGTAGTCAATCTCGGTTTTGTAGCGCACAGCCAATCCGTTACGGTTAAGGATATCGTACTGGGAGAATGATTTGAGCATCGGACCAATCATCTCGCCGTCAAACTGGGTGGCGTCAAGCGTGATGTACATGGCTCGGATCCCAACCTCGTAGGCGTATTTGCCGACGTTGCGTTCGATTGCAGCCACGGTGTCGCGCTCGTGCATGGTCAGTGTGGGTCGGTCATCGGGCTCATTTGGGTCAGCGCTTTTTGGTCGGTCCCGTTTGAGCATGTCGTTTATTTTGTCTGTCGCAGCTTGTTCCCAGGTGCCCTTGGTTACCCGGGAGCCACCTTTGAATTCTTTTTTGGCGTGGGGTGTGCAGAGGATCTGCACGTACAGGCGCTCGTGTAGTTTGGCCTTGCTCATGTGTTCGATTAGTGGTGCCATCGGTTCGAACTTTAACTCCTCTTTGGGCGTTTTGTCGTGACCATAGTCGATATAAGTTTTGATAGGTAATACATCGTCGACCTTTTTAACAATGTGAAATGACATTAGGTCCATCTCACCTTCCTTCCATTGTACCTCTGTGGTGTAATCGAGTAACTCCTCTTCGATTTCTATACCTGGGTACTGCGCGTAGAGCTGTGCCTCAAGAGCGTTTTTAATTTTCTTGCGAGGTACATTGGCATAAAACCGGACGTCCCCACCGATAGACACAATCTCAAAACTACTCACTAGTGGACACTTGCCATCGATGTACGCCTGCCATAGTGTGTCTGATCCGTTGGGGTTATAAATTTGAGCAAATACACTTTCCATCGCCTCGGGCGATTTGAGGACCTCTTGAGGGAGTTTGATACGCAACGTGGTACGACCTTGCTCGTAGCTAAACATTCCATGAACAAATTCCATCCACCGATCGTAGGTCAGATAGTACAATATAAACGGCAAGAATAGCGGTAACAGCAATAACCCAAATCCAACAGTTGTAGCAATAGAAAAATCCGTGTTGCGGAACAAGACCCACCAGATTATTGCAATGGCCCCAAAGCAAATTGGGATTAGAATAACCCCAAAAATACTACTAAAAAAATCCTTCATGGTTCGAGTATTGTAGCACTAGAACTACCAAGACGGCGGGGACTCTGTCCCCGCCGTCTTGGTAGTAGTTGTTATTATTCAGCAATGGTGTAGGAACCGTTAGCTAGCTTCTTGAACAAATTAGCGTCCTGTAGATTGACCAAAATGGTATTGTCTTTGACGTAGCGTTCTTTACGGACTTTGTCGATGATTTCTTCGCGCGAGAGTGGACCTTCGGCTTCGAGGATTTCTCGAAGCACTTCTTTAACCACTCCAGCGGTGTAGCCCCACTCTGAGAGCGCGTATAGACCGCGTCCGACGAGCACAAACCGAGCATCTTTGATCAATTCGTTATGCGTGGTCGCGATGTGTGCCTTGTGGGAAAATAAATCGTTGATAGTTTGGGCGACTTCGCGGAAGTGCATCGGTGAACCGTGTCGCTTGACCGCGAGGTAGGCGTAGTCGCGAATACCCTTGACCCGGATGTTTGGGCTATCTGATGGTCCCCAGTCCCCTAGTGGGTTCTGACCAATTTGCTTTGAGATTTTGAGCCATCGCATCAGAACGTCTTCGTTGTGAGATTCAGCAATCTCAGCTAACTCAGCCCGGAAACGACTGACGATTTCGGCTTCGCTGACGAGCTCGTCTCGTTTGAGACCCTTGCGGACAGAGCGCAGTGCTTTCTCTACACCGTCTGCCATTTTTTGCTCGGTAAACCACCGGTGAGCGTACTGCGGGTTTTCTTTACTACGATAGAATGGGTCGCCAACCACTAGGAGGAAATAGAGATGATTCCGTACCAGTGGGTCGGCTGACAATTCGTCGAGCAGAACGTGTTCTGCAATTAGACCACCACCGAGCTGTTGGATTAATACGTGCAGTTCGTTGAGCAAGTCAACGTGCTTCTTGTAGATGTCCGACTTTTGAATGGTCTGGATGCCGTAGTTCTCGATTTGACGCACTCGTTCTCGGGTAATCCCGTAGCTCTGTCCGATGGCTTCAAGGGTGTACGTTTCGCCGTCTGGGTTCAGACCGTAGCGTTTTTGCAACACGTCACGCGCCCGTTCAGGCAGCGCTTCAAGTAGTGTGGTTGTTACTTGCTCTGGTTTAAATGAAATCATATCTCTAATTCGTTGTGATAAGTTGCCTGACTGTTGTCAGGAGTAACTCAATGCGTGGCTACATTTATAACATGTGTGCGAAGAAAGGTCAACACTTTGCTATCCCCTATTATTTTTGGATAAAGTTGAG